>Ga0210394_10000252_pt1 | contig 126478 bp, 119 predicted proteins | sample IncBWC12MmetaG_FD_160121 | JGI IMG/M metagenome (GOLD analysis project Ga0210394, IMG submission 160121) | Forest soil microbial communities from Barre Woods Harvard Forest LTER site, Petersham, Massachusetts, United States - Inc-BW-C-12-M | ecosystem: Environmental > Terrestrial > Soil >...
CCAGCACCAGCATCATCACGCCGAAGAACAACGCCAGCGGCACCGAGACCGAAACCAGCAGCCGCCGACTGAGCGAGTGCACGGTGCTATGGAGAGCGGTGCCGCCCGCTCACGTGGCGGTATCGCGCGGCAGCGCGAAGCGATAGCCGCGGCCGCGCAGCGTCTCGATGGGATGTAACTGGTCCTGCGGGTCGAGCTTGCGACGCAGGCGCCCGACCAGCACCTCGATGACGTTGCTGTCGCGCTCGAAGTCCTGATCGTACAGACGCTCGGTCAATTCGCCCTTCGAGATCACATCCCCGGCGCGCAGCATGAGGTGCTCGAGGATGCGGTACTCGAAGGTGGTGAGCTCCACCGGTGCACCGCTCACCGCCACCGTTTGCGCGCGCGTGTCCAGCATGACCGGTCCGCAATTGAGCTGCGGGCTCGCCCAGCCGCCGGCCCGGCGCAGCAGTGCCTGCAGCCGCGCCAGCACTTCCTCGAAGTGAAAGGGCTTCGCGACGTAGTCATCCGCACCCGCCTGCAGCCCCTCGACCTTGTCCTGCCAGTTGTCACGCGCCGTGAGGATCAGGATGGGGTAGGTCTTGCGTGCCGCACGTAGCCGGCGGACTACCTCGAGGCCGGGAAGGTTCGGCAGTCCGAGGTCGACGATGGCGACGTCGAGGGGATACTCCAGCCCGGCGAACAGGCCCTCGTTGCCGTCACGCGCCACATCCACGGTGAAGCCGGCTTCGCCGAGCCGCTGTTTCAGCGAGTCGCGCAGTGCCGCTTCGTCTTCCACCACCAGTACGCGCATTTACTGAACCGAGCCGTCGGCGGCATCCACGCGCACCGTCCAGACCTTGCCGGAGTCGTCGAGCAGCTTCAACACGTAGACGGTGCGGCCATTGTCCTTGTGCGTCTCGGCTTTCACCACGCGCGCACGATAGCGCTGTTCAACCATCTTGACGGCCTGATCCATCGACACCGTCGCGCTCGCCACGACCGCACGGCCGGCCGGTTCCCCAGCCGCGGCCGGTGCGGTGGGAAGCGCCGCCCCCAGCACGGGCAGCCATAAGAAGAGGAGAGCAGCTCGCCACGCGTTCATGGGTGCGAGCAAGCGTAGCGCATTCGTGTGTTGAGCTGCGACTTTCAGCCACCGCCTGTTATGTTCAGGTGCGGTTCAGTTTTGCTTCGCGCCACAACGCATCCCACTCGGCCGCTGACAGGCCTTTGAGATCGAGACCGCGTGCGCGGGCGAGTGACTCCATGCGCGCAAAGCGCCGTTCGAACTTGGCATTCGCCGCCCGCAGCGCCTCTTCCGCGTCGAGCTTCAGGTGCCGGCTCCAGTTCACGATGGAAAACAGCAGATCCCCGAGCTCCTCGGCGACCGCTGCTGCGTCGCTGCCCGCCTCGCCGGCGCCGCTTGCGGCGGCGAGCGCGGCGTCCATCTCGTGCAGTTCCTCCAGCACCTTGGCCCGCACCTCGCGCGCATCCGGCCAGTCAAAGCCCACGCGTGCCGCCCGGCGACCGAGCTTCGCCGCGCGCACCAGCGCCGGCAGCGCCCGGGGGACGCCGGCCAACACCGTGGCCTCCGCGGCTGGTCTGCCCCGGGCCCACTCGGCGCGCTCCTGCGCCTTCTGTTCCTCCCACACGCGCACCAGTTCCTCCGGCGTGGGCGAGGCGCCCGCGAACACGTGCGGATGGCGGCGCACGAGCTTGTCGTGAATCGCGCCGGCGACCGCGGCGAAGTCGAACCAACCGCGCTCCTCGGCCATGCGCGCGTGAAACACCACCTGAAACAGCAGATCACCGAGTTCATCGCGCAGCTGCTGGTGCTCGCCACGCTCGATGGCGTCGGCGACTTCGTAGGCCTCCTCGATGGTGTAAGGGGCGATGCTGCTGAAGGTCTGTTCGCGGTCCCACGGACAGCCCCGCTGCGGATCGCGCAGGCGCGCCATCAGCGCGAGCAGCGCGCTCAAGGCGCGTTCGGGGTCACTCATCGGCACTGGGTCCGACACACAGCCGATAGAGGGTGAGGAGCATCCCGGCGGTGGCGCCCCAGATATTGCGGTCGCCGAAGGGGATGTCGAAAAACTCCACCTCCTCGTCGCTGCCTGTGGCGCGGCGGCGGTGCCGGTGGTGATTGGCAGGATCGAACAGGTGCTCGAGCGGCACCTCGAAGGTGTCCTGAACCTCCTGGGCGTCGAGCAGCAGCTCGAAGTCCGGCTGCACGAAGGCCACCACCGGCGTGACGCGAAAGCCGGTGTTCACGAGGTGGTCCGGCAGGTAACCGATTACCGACACGAAGCGCTCGGCGAGACCGATCTCCTCACGCGCTTCGCGCAGTGCCGCCGCGACCGGGCTGCCGTCCGCGCTCTCGATGCGCCCGCCCGGAAAACTGATCTGGCCGGCGTGATTGCGCAACTGGGGCGCGCGTTGCGTGAAGAGCACCGTGAGCTCGCGCCGTTCGACCAGCGGCATGAGCACCGCGGCCGGCAGCGGGTCTCGCGGAAGGAAGCGCCGCTGCGACTGATCAATGGGTTCAAACAGGCCGGGTACCAGCCATTCCGACACCTCGTGTCGGGGCGTGGAGCCGGCGAGTCGCGCGCGGATGATCTGCGCCCAGTCGCGGCTCGCTGCCGCACCTGCCAACTCAGCCCCCGCCGCTGGTGCCACCCTTGATCCCGCCGCGGGTGAGCTCTGCCGGATCCAGCAGCCGCGCCAATTGCTCGCGCGGCAAATCGGTCAACTGCGCCGCGACCTCACGGATCGGGCGCCCTTCCGCGTACGCCTGCTTGGCAATGGCTGCGCCCTTTTCGTAGCCGATCACGGGATTCAGCGCGGTCACCAGAATGGGATTGCGTTCGAGCGCCTCGGCGAGCCGCGCTTCGTTCACCTTGAAACCCGCGATGGCGCTGTCGGCCAGCAGCCGCGCCGCGTTTGCCAGCAGCTGGATGCTCTGCAGGAGATTGTGCGCGATCACCGGCAGCATGACGTTCAGCTGGAAGTTGCCCGACTGCCCCGCCACGGTGATGGTGGCATCGTTGCCGATGACCTGCGCGGCCACCATGGTGGCGGCCTCCGGGATTACCGGATTGACCTTGCCGGGCATGATGCTGCTGCCCGGTTGCAGGGCCGGCAGTGCAATCTCGGCGAGTCCCGCGAGCGGTCCGCTGTTCATCCAGCGCAAGTCGTTGGCGATCTTCATGAGACTCACGCCGATCACCTTCAACTGGCCGGACAGCTCCACCGCCGTGTCCTGCGTCGCCAGCGCTTCGAAGTAGTTGCGCGCCGGCGCAAACTCAACGCCGGTGAGCGCCGCGAGCTGCTGGCAGATTCGCCTGCCAAACTCCGGATGCGCGTTGATGCCGGTGCCGACGGCCGTGCCGCCCTGCGCCAGCGCCAGCAGGCGCGGCTCCACGGACTTCAGCCGTGCCACGCCGCTCTCGATCTGGGTGCGCCAGCCCGACAACTCCTGTGCGAGTGTCACCGGCATGGCGTCCATCAGGTGCGTGCGGCCGGTCTTGACGACGCCGGCGAGTTCGCCCTCCCTGGCGCGCAGCACCGCGGCCAGGTGCTCAAGCGCCGGGGTGAGTTCCCGGCGCACCGTAAGCGCGGCGCTCACATGGATGGCGGTAGGAATCACATCGTTGCTGCTCTGGCACATGTTGACATGGTCATTGGGATGCACCGCGCTGCCGAGCCGCCGGGTCGCCAGCGCCGCGATGACCTCGTTGGCATTCATGTTGCTGCTGGTTCCCGAGCCGGTCTGAAAGACGTCGATGGGGAACTGCTCATCGTGCACCCCGGCCGCCACCTCCGCCGCGGCCTCCTCCACCGCCTGCGCTACCTTAGGCTCGAGGAGCTTGAGCTCCCTGTTGGCGCGTGCCGCAGCCTGTTTCACCAGGCCGAGCGCGCCGATGAAAGGCCGCGGCATGGCGAGGCCGCTTACGGGGAAGTTCTGCACCGCGCGCTGGGTCTGCGCCCCCCACAGCGCGTCCGCTGGCACCTTGATCTCGCCCATGCTGTCGCGCTCCACCCGAAAGGAAGTCCTCATGCATGCACTCCGCGCACTTGCGCACCGCCGGCCGCGGCAACTACGCCTGAGCCGGACGACCGTATGCGTTATCATGGTAGCGCATGTCCGCGAGCTCCAGCGATCTACTGTCGGCGCTCGATGCGCTGTCGCCGGTGGATGGGCGCTACCGCGCCGCGAGCGCGCCGCTGCGCGGCCTGCTCGCGGAGCGCGGACTGATCCGCGAGCGCATCCGCGTCGAGGCGCAGTGGCTGCTGCATCTGGCGGCGGCGGTGCCGCAACTGCCCGGCGCGCAGTTCACGCCCGCGGTGCGCGAGCGCGCCCGTCAGCTGGCATCCGCGCCCGAGCCTGCAGCGGCGGCGGCCGTCAAGGCGATCGAGGAGCGCATCAATCACGACGTCAAGGCCGTTGAATACTACGTACGCGAGCAACTGGCCGCGGTCGGGGCTGCGGATGCGACGCTCGAGCTGGTGCACTTCGGCTGCACCTCGGAAGACATCAACAACCTCAGTTACGCGCGCTTACTGCACGCGGCGCGCGACACGCTGCTCGGCACGCTCAACGCCCGCACGATCGAACTGACCGAGCTCGCGCATCGCTACGCCGACACCGCCATGCCGGCGCGCACGCACGGACAACCGGCAAGTCCTACTACTCTCGGCAAGGAGTTCGCCAACTTCGTCGCGCGCCTGCGGCGCGCGCAGCGCCGCTGGGCGGCGGTGAGCATTCTCGGTAAGTGGAATGGCGCCGTCGGCAACTTCAACGCCCACGCCGCGGCGCTGCCGGCGGTGGACTGGCCGGCCGTTTCCCAGGCGTTCGTCACCTCGCTGTCCCTCGAGTACAACCCCTGGACGACCCAGATCGAGCCGCACGACTGGATCGCCGAATACTGCGATGGGCTCGCGGGCACGAACGTGGTGTTCATCGATCTCAGCCGCGATGTGTGGGGATACATCTCGCTCGGCTATCTGCGCCAGCGCGCCCTCCCCGGGGAGGTCGGTTCATCGACCATGCCTCACAAGGTGAACCCGATCGACTTCGAGAACGCGGAAGGCAACTGTGGCGTGGCCAATGCGCTGCTGCGGCACTTCGCCGAGAAGCTGCCGGTGTCGCGCTGGCAGCGCGATCTCAGCGACTCGACCGTGCTGCGCAACCTGGGCGTCGCGCTCGGGCATACGCTGATCGCCTGGAGCGCGCTCGGACGGGGACTTACGAGAATCGAGGCCGATCGTGAGCGCATGGCCGCCGATCTCGCTGCCCGCTGGGAGGTGCTGGGCGAAGCGGTGCAGACCGTGCTGCGCGCCGCGGGTGTGCCGGGCGGCTACGAGCGCCTGAAGGAATTCACGCGCGGCGCAGGCGTCGACGCTGCGACACTTGCCGCCTTCATCGACACTCTGGCGCTCGCGCCTGCCGAGAAGACTCGGCTGCGGGCCCTGACGCCCGCCGACTACACCGGCCTTGCCGCGCAGCTGGCGCGGCGGATCTGAAGCGCCGCCGGGCCAAGGGCCGCACCGCGCCAGCTGCGCGGCGCGGCCTGTCGGCATCTCACGACACCCCCCTCTAAAGTGCGAACTATGCCGCGCTTTTGACTTACTGCAGGCAGTTGTCGCCGCCAAACCGTGACCGGTTCGGCAAGGAAATCCCCACAGCCGTCACTAAGATCCTCCGCAGCCTGCCTCCGTGCAGGCGAAGGCGGGGTGCCACTCGTGGCAATAACCGGGGAACTTGACCTGAACAGCGCTTTGGCGCAGCTCGCAAACGCGCGCTATGCGCCGGAATCGGCCAGCGCCGGCGGCACTGCCACCGCGACGCGCCAGGGGACCGAGACACTGAGCGTTCTGACCTCGCTCGCCGAGGTTCGCGCGGCGGTCAATGAGATCGCGGCCACCGCACAGCGCCTGATCTCGATCTACACGCCCGATCTCGAACCCGACCTGTACGATCAGACCGCTTTCCTCGAGATCATCAAACACTTCGTTCTGACGCGCAGCTTCGCCAAGGTCCGGGTGCTGCTGGCCGAGCCGACCCGCGTCATGCGCGACAGCAACCGCTTCGTGGCCATGGGACGGCGGCTGTCCAGTTGCATCGACATCCGCTACGTAGCCGCACAGGCGCCACAGCGCGCCTCCGCGTATCTCATCGCCGACGATCGTGCGATCGTCTACCGTATGCGCGCCGACAGCTGGGACGGTGTCGCCGACATCAACAACCCGGTCGCCGCCCGCCTGTACATGCAGGAATTCGATCAGGTTTGGAACGCGAGCGCGGTCGAGCACGGCCTGCGCACCGCACGTCGCGGCTGAACCTTCAGTCCCCGCGCTGTCGCGCCGCCGACGGCTATAATCCCCTGCATGCCCCGAACGCCTGACGTAACCGTCGCGGCCGTCACGGAAACGGCCGGCCGCTTCCTGGTCGTGGAAGAGCGCATCAACCACCGGCTGGTTCTCAATCAGCCGGCCGGACACGTCGAGCGCGGTGAGACCCTGTTTGCGGCCGTGGTACGCGAGGTGCGCGAAGAGACCGCGTGGCGCTTTGAACCGAACGCGCTGCTGGGCGTGTACCTGTGGCATAACCCCGCCAACGGGCGCCGCACCCTGCGCTTTGCCTTCACCGGTGCAGTCGCGGACCATGACGCCGGACAAAAACTCGATCGCGGCATTGTGGGCACGCACTGGCTGTCGCAGCTCGACCTCGAGCAGCGCCGGGCGCGGCTGCGCAGCCCCCTGGTTCTGCGCTGCGTGCACGACTACCTGGCGGGCCAGCGCCTGGCACTCGAACCGCTCGCCGGGCTCGACCTGCATGCCGCCAGCGTCGCCAGCACCAACGTGGTGAGCCTGTGAGCGCCGGGCGCGTCATCGTCGGGCTTTCCGGCGGTGTCGACTCCGCGGTCGCGGCGCTGCTGCTCAAGGATTCGGGCTGGGAAGTGCAGGGCTTGTTCATGAGCAACTGGGAGGACGACGGCGACGGGTATTGCACCAGCGCCCGGGACTTCCAGGACGCGCGCGCGGTCGCGGCCGAACTCGGCATTGCTCTGCATCGCGCCAGCTTCGCGACTGAGTATCGTGAGCGGGTGTTCGGGCATTTTCTGCGCGAGCACCGCGCCGGCCGCACGCCGAATCCCGACGTGCTGTGCAACCGCGAGATCAAGTTCGGCGTAGCGCTGCAGTGGGCACGCCGCCTGGGCGCGTCGCATTTCGCGACCGGGCACTACGCACGGCTGCAGCCGGGGCCCGAAGGCACGGGGCTCTACAAGGCGCGTGACGGCGCCAAGGATCAGAGCTATTTCCTGCACGCCGTGGCGGGCGAGGAGCTGGCGCGAACGCTGATGCCGCTCGGCGAGTTGCAGAAAAGCGCGGTGCGCGAGCGCGCGCGCCGTGCCGGGCTGCCGGTATTCGACAAGCCCGACAGCACCGGCATCTGCTTCATTGGCGAGCGGCCGTTTCGCGAGTTTCTGGGGCGCTTTGTCGCGAGGACCCCGGGGCCCATCGAAACGCCCACCGGCGAGCGGCTCGGCACCCATGAGGGACTCCCTTTTTATACGCTCGGCCAGCGAGGCGGCTTAGGGCTTGGCGGACGGCACGGTCACTCCGAGCAGCCCTGGTATGTGGCGGCGAAGGATGGCCCCCGCAATACGCTGATCGTGGTGCAGGGGCACGATCATCCGCTGCTGTCGAGCGGCGCACTCACCACGGGGGCCTGGCAGTGGCTCAGCTCCCCGCGCCGCGAAGCGTTCCGCTGCAGCGTGAAAGTGCGGTACCGCCAGGCCGATCAGCCGGCGCTGCTCGAACCCCGAGCGGACGGCACCGCGCGCGTGGTGTTCGAGCAGCCGCAGCGCGCCGTCACGCCCGGTCAGTATGCGGTCGCCTACGAGGGCGAGCGCTGTCTGGGCGGCGCCGTCATCGAAGGAATCGCGCCAACGGTAAGCCAGGCGGCCGCTGCCTGAAGGGGGCGCTTAGGCGGCAAGGGCGCGCCGCGCCCGATATAATCGCGTGCTCACACGGAGACACGCATGATCAACAGCTTCCGCGCGCGCTCGACGCTCAATGCCGGTGAACGCTCGTACGAGATCTGGAGTCTCGCGGCGCTGCCGCAGGACAAGCTGGCGCGACTGCCCTACTCGCTGAAGATTCTGCTCGAGAATCTGCTGCGCTTCGAGGACGGCGTGAGCGTGACCCGCGCCGACATCGAAGCACTGCTGGAGTGGGACCCGCAAGCGAGCCCTTCCCACGAGATCGCCTTCACCCCCGCACGCGTCATTCTGCAGGACTTCACCGGCGTGCCGTGTGTGGTGGACCTGGCGGCCATGCGCGATGCCATCGTGCGCCTGGGCGGTAGCGCCGAACAGGTCAACCCGCTGAACCCGGCGGAACTGGTGATCGACCATTCGGTGCAGGTCGACGAGTACGGCACTGCCGGTGCGCTCGCCGCCAACACTGCCATCGAATTCTCGCGCAACCGCGAGCGCTACTCGTTCCTGCGCTGGGGACAGACGGCGTTCCGCAACTTCTCGGTCGTGCCACCCAACACCGGCATCGTTCACCAGGTAAACCTCGAGTATCTCGGGCGCGTGATTTTCGACACCGAACAGGGCGGCATCCGCCGCGCCTACCCGGACACACTCGTAGGCACCGACTCTCACACCACCATGATCAACGGCCTGGGTGTGCTGGGCTGGGGCGTGGGTGGGATCGAAGCTGAAGCCGCGATGCTGGGCCAGGCCGTGACCATGCTGATCCCGCAGGTGATCGGCTTTCGTCTCGAGGGGCGCCTGCAACCCGGAGCCACGGCAACCGACCTGGTGCTGACCGTCACCGAGATGCTGCGCAAGAAGGGCGTGGTCGACAAATTCGTCGAGTTCTTCGGCGACGGCCTGACGAACCTGCCGCTAGCCGACCGGGCGACCATCGCCAACATGGCGCCCGAGTACGGCAGCACCTGCGGCATCTTCCCGATCGATACGGAAACCATGCGCTACCTCGAGCTGTCCGGCCGTCCGCGCGAGCGCCTCGAACTGGTCAGCGCTTACGCCAAGGCGCAGGGCATGTGGCGCAACCAGGGCGCCATGCCGGCGCGCTACACCGATGAGCTCGAGCTCGATCTCGGCAAGGTGGAACCGAGTCTCGCCGGACCGCGCCGCCCGCAGGACCGCGTGCCCCTGAAGACGGCCAAGACCGTGTACCAACTCAACGCCCGCAAGGCCGCCGAGGAGCGCAGCGCGCGCAACCCTGCCGTGCGGGGCGTGGCTCCGGTCACCCTCGACGGACAGAGCTTCGATCTCAAGGACGGCGCGGTGCTCATCGCCGCAATCACGAGCTGCACCAACACCTCCAATCCGTCCGTGATGCTGGGCGCGGCACTGCTGGCCCGCAAGGCACGCGAACGCGGACTGAAGGCGCCGCCTTGGGTGAAGACCAGTCTCGCTCCCGGCTCACGCGTCGTGACCGATTACTTCGTCAGGGCGGGCGTGCTCGATGATCTCGCGGCGGTCGGCTTCAATCTCGTCGGCTACGGCTGTACTACTTGTATCGGTAATTCCGGCCCGCTGAAGCCGGAGATCTCGGCGGCCGTCAAGGCGGGTGATCTGACGGGCTGCGCGGTGCTGTCCGGCAATCGCAACTTCGAGGGCCGTGTGCATCCGGAGGTTCGCATGAACTTCCTCGCCTCCCCGCCGCTGGTGGTGGCGTATGCGCTCGCCGGAACGCTCGACCTGGACCTCACGACCGAGCCGCTCGGCACCGGCACGGACGGCAAGCCGGTACATCTTGCGGACATCTGGCCGAGCGACGCGGAGGTGCAGGCCCTGATGTTGCGTTCCATCGACTCGCAGATGTTCCGTGACAGCTACGCCAGCGTGTTCAAGGGCGATGACAACTGGGCGAATATCAAAGTGCCCGCCGGCCAGCTCTACGCCTGGGATCCGGGCTCGACCTACGTGAAGAACCCGCCGTACTTCGACGGCATGACCATGACACCCCCAGCGCTCCGCGACGTGCGTGGCGCGCGCGCGCTGGCGGTGCTCGGCGACTCGGTCACCACCGACCACATCTCCCCCGCCGGCAACATCGCCAGGAGCAGCCCGGCGGCGCGTTATCTCGTCGAACAGGGGGTTACGCCTGCGGACTTCAACTCCTACGGCGCGCGCCGCGGCAATCACGAGGTCATGATGCGCGGCACGTTTGCCAACATCCGGCTGCGCAATCTGCTGGTGCCCGGGGTCGAGGGCGGCGTCACGGTGCACCTGCCCGATGGCGAACAGGCCTCCATCTACGACGTGGCCATGCGCTACCGCAAGGAAGGTACGCCGCTCGTGGTGCTCGCCGGCCGCGAGTACGGCACCGGTTCCTCGCGCGACTGGGCGGCCAAGGGCACGATGCTGCTCGGGGTAAAGGCGGTCATCGCCGAAAGCTTCGAGCGTATTCATCGCTCGAATCTCATCGGCATGGGCGTCGCCCCGTTGCAGTTCCTGCCCGGAAAGAACGCCGCCTCGCTGGGACTCAGCGGGCGCGAGGTGTTCGACATCGCGGGTTTGAGCCGCGCCGATGCAGGTGAGGTCACCGTCAGCGCCACCCCGCAACAGGGCAAAACCGTGCAATTTACCGCCCGCCTGCGCATCGACACCCCGAAGGAGCGTGAGTACTACCGGCACGGCGGCATCCTGCAGTACGTGCTGCGCCAGCTGGCCTCAGCAGGCAGCGCCGCCTGACCGATTCCGGCGCTACCGGCGCAGCGCCGGAGGGCCCGCGCGAGGCGCCTGGGCGAGTGCTCGCGCTGTTCGATCTCGATGGCACCATCACGCGCCGCGATACGCTGCTGCCGTACGTCGCGGGTTTTCTGCTGCGCCACCCGGCGCGCCTCGCCCGGCTGCCGCGCCTGCTCCCGGCGCTGGCGCGCTTGCTGTGGAGGCGCGCCGATCGCGGCGAGCTCAAATCCGCGCTTCTGCAGGCGACACTGGGCGGCTGCCGCCGCGCCGAGGTCGACGCCTGGACGGCGCAATTCGTATCCGGGCTCCTCAGCCAGGGCCTGTTCGGCGATGCCGTGGCGGCGATTGCCCGACACCGCCGCCAGGGCGATGTGCTGGTGCTGCTGAGCGCCAGCACCGATCTGTATGTTCCGGCCATCGGCCAGGCGCTGGGGTTCGGGGAAGTCCTGTGCACGGGAGTGGAGTGGGACGGGGACCGGCTGGTGGGAAGGCTCACGACGCCGAACCGTCGCGGTGTGGAAAAGGTCCGTTGCCTTGCGGCACTGCGCGCGCGCCATCCGCAGCTGCCGATCACCGCGTATGGCAACACGCTCGCTGACCTCCAGCACCTGGGCCTCGCCGACCGGGGCGTTCTGGTAAATGGCACGCGGCACGCACGGCGCGCGGCCAGGCGCGCAGGGGTCGACTGCCGCGTGTGGCGCTGAAGCGCCCGGCGGCAAGCGCCGTGCCGAGGGCAGCCTGTGACCTTTTGGCGCACCGGCCGGTCTACTGTTCACGGAGGTTAGTTATGCTCACGCGTGTGCCGCGCATCGCCGCATCCGAGATCACCCCGCCGGAGATCTACTTCAACCGGCGCACGCTGCTGGCCGGCGCGCTGGCGAGCGCGGCGAGTGCCTGGCTGCCCGCCGGGGAAAGCGCGCAACCGCCCGAGGCGGCGCTGAGTTACGCGCGCAATCCGCAGTATTCAGTCAGCGAGGTGCCCAACAAGTTCGAGGAAATCGCCGGCTACAACAATTTCTACGAGTTCGGCACTGACAAGGAATCCCCCGGCAAATATGCACACACGCTCAGGACCCGACCCTGGAGCGTGACGGTGCAGGGCGAGGCGGAGGTGCGCGGCAGGTTCAACCTCGAGGACCTGCTGAAGGGACAGGCGCTCGAGGAACGCATCTACCGATTCCGCTGCGTCGAGGCGTGGTCGCTGGTGGTGCCGTGGATCGGCTTTCCCCTGAGCGACCTGCTGGCGCGCTTCAAACCCACCTCGAAGGCGAAGTACGTCGAGTTCACCACGCTGTACGATCCGGGTCAGATGCCGGGACAGCGCTCAGCGGTGCTCAACTGGCCGTACGTCGAGGGACTGCGCATCGACGAGGCGATGCACCCGCTCACGCTCATGGTGGTCGGACTCTATGGCAGGGTTCTGCCCAACCAGGACGGCGCGCCGCTGCGCCTCATCGTGCCCTGGAAGTATGGCTTCAAGAGCATCAAATCGATCGTGCAGATCGGCTTCAGTGCGCGACAGCCCAACACCGCCTGGAATGTCGCTGCACCGCAGGAGTACGGGTTCTACGCCAACGTCAACCCGCAGGTCGATCATCCCCGCTGGAGTCAGGCCACCGAGCGGCGCATCGGCGCGCCGTTCCTGGCCGCACGGCGGCCGACGCTGCCCTTCAATGGCTACGCCGCCCAGGTCGCAAGCCTGTATCAGGGCATGGATCTGCGGCGCTACTTTTGAACATCACGCAACGCTATCGCTACCTCTACAAGCCCCTGGTGTTCGTCGCGGGCCTGGCGCCGCTCGCCTGGATGATCTGCGGCGCGTTGCAGCTGTTCGGCGCGAGCCTGGGTGCCGACCCGGTGAAGAAGCTCGAGCACGAATGCGGCAAGACCGCGCTCAACTTCCTGCTGCTCACGCTCGCCGTGACCCCGGTGAGGAACCTCACGGGCCTGCCGCAGCTGCTGCGGCTGCGGCGCATGCTCGGATTGTTCGTGTTCTTCTATGCCGTGGTGCACTTCAGCGTGTACCTGGTGCTCGATCTGGAGCTGAACTTAGCTGTGGTGGGGGCCGACATCGTGAAGCGCCCCTACATCACCGTCGGCTTCACCGCGCTGCTGCTGCTGATGCCGCTGGCACTCACTTCCACCAACGGCATGATGCGGCGCCTGGGCCGGCGCTGGCAGAGCCTGCACCGCCTCATCTACGTGATCGCAGCTCTGGCGGTGTGGCATTTCTACTGGCAGGTGAAACGCGACGTGCGCGAGCCGCTCCTCTATATGGGAATGCTCGCGCTGCTGTTCGCGTATCGCCTGGTGCGCTGGCGCGCGCGCAGCCCGCCGCGCGGCGCGCACGCGACAGCGGCGCCGGCGGCAGTCACATCGAGGTCGCGAGTTGGTCCGACCCTACGCCCGTCCGAATCAGACTGAAGTAGACTCCCGAAGCGCCGCCCGCCCTGGTTGTAACCAGGACGAGGCGGCTAACCATAACGACCGATAGGAGGTCACCATGGCTGTCAGAAGCATATCCCCCGCCAAGAGCAACGCGAGTCGGGGAAACCCCCGATCGCAACTCCCTGGCCCATCTACCCGCTATTCCGACCGCACGTCCGATCGCTTGCGCGCCTACCTCGCGAGCGTGCGCCCGCTCCGTGGCTTCGCGGAGGGAGCCGAATACCAGCGCGGCCGCGCGCTGATCGAACGCATAGCGATGAGCATGGGCGACATCGAGCACGACTGGCCGAGCTTCCGCCTTTCAACTGCACAGTGCGCCGACGTCCTGCGCTTTGTCTTTGAGAGTGAGCCGCTCGAGCCACGCGCCTGGTGGGCGGACCCCACGGACGCGCCGAGCCACGTTTGCGGCTATGTAATGGTGCTCGGCTGCGTCGAGAAGAACCTGCGCGGGCTGGGTGGGCGGCCATGAGCGACATCACGATCGCCGAAATCCGTTGGATCATGCTGCTCCGCCAGCTCAGCCCCGAGAAGCGCGCGGCGGTCTACGAACTTATCCGGAGCATGCTACCGGCGCACACCCCGTCACCGCCGGTATCCCCGTGCAGCGCAGCGCCAGGGCTGCACTGAATCGGCCGCCGATGGAGAAACACCATGACAAAACTCCTCACCGTCCTAGCCGCCCTCCTTCTCGCCACAGCCGCGCGCGCCACCGAGCTGCAGGTCAATATCCTTGGCATTGCTTCGACCAACACGAATGCGAGCCTACGGCCTTTCGAAGCGTCATTCGCTTTCGACAGCTCGCAGGCATTGTGGACAGGAGCGTGCTCAGCGGAATATCAGACCAGTCCCATCACGCTGACTAACGTCAACGTCCTCTTGAACGGACACGCCGCCTTTAACGCTCCGAGCGTAACCGCCGACCTGAATCACACCGGCCCCTGCCCTGGCGTTTTCTTTTTGGGGCTGGACTTTCAGAGCGCTGGCAACAGCTTCTACTGGAGCACCGACCCGCCTGCCGCTCCCAATGGCGCAGATCCCATCGCCGATGCATTTCTAGGATTGCAGACACCAGGGAACGGCGCTTGGATGACGAGTACGGAGCAGCTGAACCTCGCGTTCGACAAGATCAGCGTGATCAGCGTTCCAGAGCCCGGCACGCTCGTGCTCCTCGCGCTTGGACTCGCGGCGGTCGGGCTGCGGGGGTACAGGCGGTAGTGAGCCTCTGGCTGACGGACGAGGAGACTCGGGCATGTCAGTTCAACGTGATCGCCCGCTCATGCCTGGGCGTCGCGACGCCGTTCGCCTCGTCGACGAACCACAAATGTGCGGTGCCGGCGTTGAGGTTCCCCTTCCTGACTCTGATCGTGGAAGACAGGTTCCCGTACCCGGTGTACGGCTGGGTCTCCGCCACGTTCCCGTCGCCAGGCACGTACGATGCAGAGTTCGTCATCACGAAGCGTCCGAGTCCTGTGGTCTGCCGATCGCAGAGGACCTTCGCAAGGCCGCGCCACTGCGTGTAGGTACCGACCGTACCTCCGGTGGATTGGTAGTTCGCTGTGTCAGCCGGCACGGGACCGATGTTTCTCGCGTACCCGCCGAGCGCCTCACATACAGTTGCCACGAGGGACGAGTAGACCGTCGGGCCAGAGTAATTGACGATGAGTACGTTGTTCTCGTAGTACCGGAAGTACCCGTCGCTGGCGGTCGTCCACTTCGCGACGATTTCTGCTTTGACCCACGCGGTCCCGGCCTCGCCTTTCGTCACGTCGGCCGGATTGTTAGATGCTGCCCAGCCGGTCCCGTGGCCGTTCTGGTCGGGGTTCTGCAGCGCCCCCGTCGTCGGATTCGCCGGACGGAAGCCCCCGTCGTCATTGAGCGAGGTTTTGCAGCGGGTGTCGGTGTTAGAGTTCGGCACGTTGAAGACAGCTAGGGTGTTGGCGCCGGCGCTGCCGGTATTGGCAAAGTCCCCGATGCTGGGATACCAGCTCTCCGAGGGCGAGTGCCCGCTGTCGTAAGGCGTGGCGTTGTTCGAGAAATTGAAGCCTTTGTTGTTGTTATCCCGACCCGCGTAGAGCGCGACGACCTGAGTTGGCGCGCCCGTAGCGGCGGCCGTAGCGGGGTCGCTCATCGTGACTGTACCCGCACCAGGGTTAACCGCAGTGATGGTCGTGACGAAGTTGTGGAACACCCCCGTGCCCTGCAGCGTGGCGCCGATCTGTACGTTCGTGAAACTCGAGACCGCCGTGATGACGTTGCTGCCGTTGGTCAGCGTCCCGGTGAAATACTGCTGCGACGGGCCAATCGCGTACCACCAGCGCTGGTCCTGGCGCTGGGCCCACGACCAGTACGAATACCAGGGTTGCGCCGGCGGCGTATACGCCAGCCACGCCATCACCTGGTTGCCCGAATGAGCCAGTCCCTCGTAATGGTTACCAGCGAGGAAGGTCGTCGTGAACGGATCCGGCCCGTTCATCGTAGACGAGCCAAGCGCCTGGAATGGCGCGGTGCGGTTCTTCAAATTTGCAGTCGGATCGGTTGCAGAGTTAGGCCATAGGCCAGCCCACGCTCCGTTGGTTGCGCCCGCGCCGTCCTGCCCGTGATCGTCCAGCGTCGGCGTGCTGCCGCTCTTCGTCCCGTATGGGCCACCGGTCAACGTGAGCAGATCGCCGTGGTTAAACCCTGCAGGAGGAGCAGGGACAATGATGAAACTGGGCATGGTTAGTCCTCGCTCAGCACCGCCAGCGCGTCGCCGGCGTCAGAGCCGCAGCGCTTCGTACCGCGCCCTGGTCGGCGCCCGGGGAGCTGTGTGCCAGCGCTCGCGCGCATAATCCTGCAGAAAAATCGCGTAGGCATCGCACGCGAGGAGCTCGCGGGCGCAGCGCTCGCGGAAACGGCAGTCTGTACACGGCGCGGGCTCGAGCGCTCGCTCAATGTCGTGCGGCATGGTCACGGATTCAGCCTCCTCCCCAGCGCACCGTTCATGTTTGAGGCCTCCCGGTAACGCGCAACGCCGACGTGCAGATTTCGGGCAGTGCGGCGGCGATCCGCCGAATCGCCTCCTCACGCGCAGCGAGTACCCCGCGGGTAGTGGCCTCGATCAGCGCTGCCTTTACTTTCTCGAGTTGGTCCGGTCGGAGATCTGCGGGCAGGGTGACGGCGTAGTCTTCCACCGTAATCTGGATCTCCGCGAGGCCTTGAATCAACGCCAATGCCCGCTCATAGCGCAGCTTCACTACGGAGCGGTCGTCGCCGCATGTTTTGGCGAGGTCGAGGAGATTCCGCAGCGCCGCGTCTGCGGCCTTGCGATCGATCTGGCCCTTGAGGTCAACAAGGTCGCCCATCGTTCTATGCTCTGATTGGCGCCGCGAGGCCTGAGCGGCGGAAGGCCTGCAGCATCTCACCTTTCAGGCGAGCGCCATGCGCGGCGAGTAGCGGCGGCAGCACGGTCATGATGCGGTCGGCGTCTGCGCCCTTCGCATCGATGTGGTAGGAGGGGCTGAAGTTGAAATCCCCGCTTCCCTGCAACGCGTAGTTCGGCGTAATGATCCCATGCGAGGCGGCCGTGAAAAGCTCAGGGCCGCTCTCGCCGACGAGATAGCTTGACCCCGCACTCACCAAGCCGCCCTCAGCACGAGATCCGAAACTGCCAGACATCGTCGAGACGCCTTGCGCGCCGCCGCCGCCCCCACCGCCGCCAGCGTAAGCGCCGATGACGCCGGTGAGGAGACTGCCGAGTATCCCGCCGAGGCCCTCCGTACCGCTGCCGCCTGCCCCGCTTCTCCCCCCGAACAATGCATCGAAGATTTTCGCAGCCGCGGCATCGGCGGCCATCTTCCGCAGGATCTGCAGGAATTCGACGCCCATGCGCTTCAAGCCGCCGTGGAGCGGATCGAACAAGAAGTTGGCGAAAGCACCCTGGATGCTCTGCGCGGCGTTCTGCGCCAGTGCCTCCATCTCATCCGTCTCGTATTTGAAGCGCTCCTTCATCCTCTTCGCCGTGATCTCGAACTTTGGCAGGATCTTGTCGAGCTCCTCCGCCATGCGCGCTGCACCGTCGGCGGTCGTGATGACGTTGTCCTTCATCAGCGTGTCCAGAGCCACTTGTTTTGCGCGGAAGGCTGCGACGGTATGCTCAACATCGGTCTGCGTGAGCTTATCGAGCTTGCTGTAGAACTCCTCCTCAGCCATCAGCTTGTGCATGGATTCGTCAGCCCATGCCTGAGTGTCCTTGACCTCAGGCTTGAAGCCTGGCGGCCTTACCGCCGGGCGGTTGATCTTGTCTGCCGCATTCAGGCTCGCCAGCACACCCAAGGTCTTGGCCAGTTCCGCGTTGTACATTTTGAGCGGATTTAACTCCTGCCCGAACACTTTGATGCTCGGCAACCAGCCGAGCATCGCTTGTCCAGCGCTGGCGGCCTTGGAGCTGAAGTCGAGAATCGTTTTCCCTACGGAGCCTTTGTCGCCGGAAATAAGCGCCGTGAGATCGTCGCTGATAGTTGTCAGCGACGGCGCTACTTTGCCGATCAGCGTTCCGGCGAGCGCGCTGAAGGACATTTCCATCCGGTCGATTGCCTTGTGCGCCTCCTCAAGATTCTTGATTGTCTCCTCGGACATGATGCCGGTGAAACTCTTGCCCATCGCATCGATCGCGGCCGCGCCTTTCATGATCAGGTCGCCGAGTTCACCTCCCGCGCGCCCGAACAGCACGATCTCTGCACGCGAGCGATCAGCCGGGGATGCGAGTTTGGAAATGCGATCGGCGAGGATCTCGAACTGCTTATCGGGCGACTCATCCTTCAGGTCCTTGAACGTGAGTCCTAGCGCACGCAGGGTCTCGACCTGAGTCTTCCCGCCGGTGCCCGCTAAGCTGAGCGAGCGATTCATACGGATCAACGCAGAATCCAGTTGCCCGCTGTCGACGCCTGATTGCTTTGCGGCGAATGCGAGTTGTTGGAACGCGGTCGTTGTAATGCCGGCCTTGACGGCCGAATGCTCGATTTCCGCGCCGAGGCCTATGATGTGCTCGGCGAAACCTGCTAGCGCACCGCCTGCGGCGATACCGCCGAGTTTGCTGACGGCGCTGCTGAAACTGGTTAGGCGCTGCTCAGCGCGGTCGAGCGTGGCCGTGAATTGCGCGGAATTTGCCTGGATGTCCACCAGGATGGAATAGAGGCTCGTAAATCCTCCTTATCTGTTGCGCGGCGCCACGGATTCAGCCTCCTCCCAGCGCGTCGTAGATCATCGCAGTCGTCGGCGCAGACCGCGGCGAGAAAAGACCCTCTGGAAATACGACGACGTCCGGGCGCAGCGGTGGGTTCGCTCGTAGCTCGCGGATGTGCTCGGCCAAGGCATGCGCGTCGGCCCGGAACAGAAGCTCGGAGCCCGGCGGGCAACGTACTTCGGCAACGCGCCGGGCGAAGGGAGTATGAAAGCGCGGATCTCGCTTGCACGCGTGGTACTTACAGACAATCCACTCCACGCCGTCGATCACGTAGAGCCATTTTGTCAGCTCAACTTCTCCCTGCGGGATCCAATCTTTGGGGCGGTCGTGTTCCGGAGGCATCGGCTCATCGCTCGCGTACCAGAGGACCACGTCACCAGATCGCGGCGGGAGATTCCGATCGAACCAGTTCCACGATGCCACTTCCTCGTGGTCAAAGATGCAGTCTCCGACGCCATAGAGTGGGCCGATGAGCCCCGGGCTGCTCCAATCCAACCCGTCGTAAAGCCGTACCTGGCGGCGTCTATTTGGGGCCATCGGACGGCACCTTCAGCGTGCCGAAGATCATCCGCCGCGGCTCGAGCGTGCCGGCGTAGGCGGCGCCGATCGGCTGGAGCGGGGCCCGATGGGGGTTGTTCAAGAGCGAGACCGCATAGCCGAGCAGTTGCGCGACGCCGGCGAGGATTAGGGCATTGCCAAGCGGGCTCAGCGCGCCGTCACTCGCGATGTTGATTATGACGCCCGCCGCGATCTCGACGACGCCGATAACGCCTTGGATTGCACCACTCATATCAGGTCACCCGCCAGACGGCTTTCGCCTTGTTGAGTTTCAGGTATGTGACTCCCTGCGGATAGCCGGCGCAGGCGATCAGGTGCCCGGTGCAGATCCCAAGCGCGGGGCCGTTGCCTGTCCCCGGAAGACTCGGCAGCTCGAGCAGCACGACGTCTCCTTGCTGAGCAAGGTTGATCGGGACCGGTTCGCCCAGGCGTCGCGTCACATGCGCATGCAGTTCCGCGAGCTCGATCGGATGATCCTGCGCGGCCTCGATCAGCGGCGCGACGTCCTGCAGGAAATTCGAATCCGTCATCGCGTCCACACACTCTGCGGCGAGCGCGACACAGGCACCGTAGTAGAACGGTCGCGCCTTCTTGGCCTCGAGTGTCGCCCAAAGCCGTTCCTGCCAGTCCGGGCGCCTCATGCATGGGACCTCCATTTAGCGCGCGCATCGCGCAGCGCCACCTTGATGTCGCGCCAAGCAGGCGCGCGATCGCGGCGCGGTTTGCTCCTGCTCTCGAGGAGCGATTCGCAAAAGGCCTGCAGCGCGAGTCCGAAGCGCTCGCGAAAAGTGACGACGCGCGCGGCGCCGGCGATGCCGGGGTCACGCATCAAAGGAACTCCGACGCGGCGCCGCGGGAATCGAGCGGGGCGGTAATTGCGCCTGCGCCTCCTCGAGGGCGCGTCGGAAACGCGCTAGCTTTGCATCGCTCGTGTCGTGAGCAACTCCAAAAGCTTCGGCCAGCACCATCAGTGCTGCGGCCGTCACGTCAGGAGCGGTGGCCAGCCCCCTGTTCGCCGCCCGCAGGATAATGCCAGCGGCGGCGAAGATTGCGAGTACATCTGTGCCGATCGCTTCGCGAAACGCGAGCATCCCCCACATCTCGGCGTCGAGCTGCTCGAGGCGGTCAGACAGCGGCAGCATGATCAATTGGCGATCTGCGCGATGTTGCCGGCGCCGAAGGCGTAAGTCGGATTCGCGCCGGTGTCCTGGCCCGGGTCGAAGCGCGGGGAAAACCCGAACAACACAGCGCTCACCAAGCTGGCCGCGGTTCCCACCGTGATAACCATGGCAATAAAGCCGTAGCCGTTGGTTTGGTCGAGGTCTGAAGCGCGGGCGTTGATGGCTGCGAGCCGATTGTTGCCACCCGCGGCCAAAAGTTGTGTGATGGCCTTCGCGACGCCGGTGCTTGCGTTGGTCAAGGCCTTCGGGTTCGCGCCGCCGCTGCTCGTCGCTTGCATCAATTTAAAATCCACCGTGGCCGAGGCGCCGAAGACGCCTACGTCCAGCAGGGCGAGAAAACTGTGAAAGTTCTGCACCGCGACCCAGGCGCTAGTGACCGCGCTGGCAGCCTGGCTAACAGGATCGAGCGAAGCTAGCGGCAGCGCGATTTCCGGCGCGGGGAGGGAGTTCGTGTACATGGTGTCCTCGTGTTGAGTTGGATAGCGCCTCGGTTACTCGAGCGCGTCGATGATGGCTCGCGCCTCCGCAATCGTGCGGCGGCCCGTGGACGTGCTGGCGAGCTGGTCGGCCCGAACTTGGGCCTCGAGCCGCGCCAGTGCGGCGCGATTGCGGTCAGTCTGCGCAGAAGCTGAAGCGCGCTGCGGCGCGCCTTCGCCGGCCGCGGCTCGCGAAATGACTTCCAGCAGCGTCGTCGCCGTGCCGCACACGGCACCGACACGCAATGCGTCAGCGCTGCCCATCGCCCGCCCTTGGCCGTAGTTCGCCTCGACCTTGGCGGGCGTCGTGCGCCGGCCTTTTGCGACAGCTGCGACAAATGTGCTGTGGTACTCGTTGAGTTGCTTCAGCATGTAGGCACGCGCGTCAGTGTCGAGTGGCGAATCGGGGTTTCCTTCGGACTTCTTTGGCGCCGCCGACGAGACGATGTACGTCACCTCGACGCCGGCCTGCGCATTGGCGCCCGCAAAACTCTCGTGCACCAGCAACACACCGACCGAACCCGTCATGCCGCTCCCCATCATCAGTAATCGGTTGGTTTGAGAAACCAGCCAATATGCTGCGCTACATGCGTACGAATTGACGAAACCCACGACGGGCTTCTTCTGCGCGAGCGCTGCGATCCGACCGGCGCATTCCTGACAACCCATAACATCGCCGCCGCCCGAATCGGCGGTAATCACGACGGCTGAAATGTCAGGATCGGCGGCGAACTGGTCGGCAGCCGTTCCTATACCGTCGTACGTTGACCAATTCAAACAATCGCTCAGCCAGTTGTCGTGGTCGGTCAGGTAGCCGTTGACCGAGATGATGCCGACTGTGCTTTGCCTGGCTGTGCGACTCGGGCGCGCAGCAGTGGTGGCAGCGATCTGCACGCGGCCGGATGTGATCGCGTCCAGGGTTGACCGATATCCGCGCCATGCCGCGGGCTCGCAGGCCAACAGTGTCCCGCTGAACGGCGCCAGGTCGAAGACCGCGGGCCGCTCGCCGGTCATTGCGGCACTCCATTGACGTACCGCGTGCCATCCGGCGGCATATCGCGAGGCGCCTCACGCGGCGTATCGCCGATGATGAGAGGTTCCAGGTCCTTCGTCAGAATGTTGCTCAGATCGACAGTGTACGTCCGCGGTAGGGGCGCCATGAGTGAGGCACCATCGGGAATTGTTGGGATTGGGGCGCGTCGCCTTTCGAATTCCCGCGTCACTTCGTCCGCCGTGAACGGCTGCAGTGGCACCTCGTCGCGCAACCATAACTTCAGATCTATCAGCGCAGCCTTGCGCCGGGCGATTCCGTCATAGATTTTCTGATCAGGAGCGCCGCTCAGTCGCGGATATTGCACGATGACACCAGGGGAAAACCCCGGAGCGTTTCTGTCCTGCTCAAGCACCGGCGCGGCCTCCGCCTTCCTCTTGATTTGCTCACGTTCTTGTTGTGTGTAGAGCACGAGGGGTGCCTCATAACAGGCACACGCCTCGATTTCTAACTCCACTTCGGCCCGCCACACGCGCAGGCGCGGATCCGCGGTGCGCCGGAGCTCCTTCGCGAGCGCAGCCGGCCGCATCTCCTGCGCGAGCGAGTTCGATTGCTGCTCCAACAAGACTGTCCGCAGCACTTCATCCGCGGCCACTCGGGCGGCGGGACCCGAAGCATTGTCGAGGGTATGCAGCGCCTTCTCGACGCGCCTCGCAATGGCAACGCCCTCCCGTGCCAGGAGGTCGATCAACGCGAAGCGTTCCTCAGCCAGGCGGCGGCGGATCGCAAGCCGCTCGCCTTCGAATTTCGCTGCTTCCTCGGCGTTCGCCGGCAGCTTCTCCAGGCGCTCGAGGCGCTCGAAAAGGACGGCGATCGCGGCTTGCGGCGAAATGAGCGCCGGGCCTTTGGATCCGTTACCTACGTTACCTAGCATTGCCTGATCGCCTCCTGTGTTCGGTGCCAGGTCGGCGGGAGCGCCGCGGTGAATCAACAAGCCCGCGCCGCCCCCGCGTCCCCGTTCCGTGATTCCAATCAACGCGCCGACAGTGCGCGCCGGCTCGGCGGGCGGCAAGGCGGCAGGCGTTGCATTTCGCAACACCTTGGCTAACCGTCTCGATACCGTCGAAGGCGCGACACCGACCGCCCGGGCAGCCTTCCTGACCCCGCCATGTATGCGAACCAGCTCGACGACGTCGGCATGGTCGTGAAGCTCGCTCCAGATCGCCAGGGCGATGCTCACGGCTCGCGCAGTGACCAGGTCGGTGCAGTACACCCTCAGCAGTGCCAGCGCCTCGAGGACCGCCTGCGCGCGGTCCTGGTGGCCGGCGGCGAGCGTGGCAGCGAGGGCTGAGGCGCGGGCGAGTTGGTGTTCGAGCGTCACGGCTCGTCGTCCGGCGGCGGGATGCCGAGATCCCGCCGAAAAGCGCGTAGCTCATGCACGAGGATAGAAACAGCACCCGCGCGGCGCTGCGCGGCGACTAGACCATACAAGGCGCAGTAATGACCGAAGAAAACGATGTTTGCCTCGTTCAATCGGCCGGCGGCGATCAGAATTGCCCCAGCGCGAGCCCACTCCGCGCGACCCTCGTCAGTCTTTATCCAGTCCTCGGGCGGCGGCAGTTCGGTGAGGGGCGGGAGCGGGTCCGTCATAACCCGCGTTCCCTGAATCGATGGAATCGGCTCACGCTTGATTTCGCACCCGGCACAAACGGCTCGCCGACCGGAATCTTCGTCCGCGCCTGCACCGTCATGCCGAGTTCGCGAAGCCAAGCACGAAGCTCCGCGTAGAGCCGCGGTTCCGGACGGCGCTGCGACCAGACTTCGGTGAGAAGTCGCGCCGCGGCCTCGATTGCGATTTCGTCCGAGGAGCTGAGCACGATCTTCGGCAACCTCTCGCAGATCCAGCGCCACGCCGGCGCAACGTCCGTCGGGAGGTGCGCGGGCGGTTTGAAGTCGACCGGGCCCGCGCCGGGCGCGTCCTGGCGGCGGCGCTGCGGGTTTTTCTTGAACGACCCGCGCAGCTCGAGGATGTTCGATGGTGTCCGAGGTCTGGCCATGTCTGTCACTCAGCTCCACGCAATGAAATCAGCGCAATCCGGTTCGGGGGATGTAGGTTTTTCGCTGCCACGCGGTCCCGGAGGGCGCGTCGCCGTACGAATCGACCCCCTACCCCGTTGCCTTGCCCCAGCCGCTTTGCGTGCGCGCGGTATGGCGGTCGGGCGGTCTTCTCCTCTGTGGTCTTCGGCGGTGCTCGGGTGCATGCCCGAAAAGCACGGGGTCTAAAGACCCCTCGTGCATTTCGTGCATTCATGCACACCGTTTGCACGGATTGACGAAACAGGATTCGTGCACGTTCGGTCATTTCGTGCATTCCTCGGGCGGAAACTTGAGCGTGAGACTGGCGGGCGAGCCCGTAACGTACCCCGCCTGAATGAGCCCCTTCAGGGCATCGGCTGGCGAGTTCCGAGGAATGCCGAGGTCGCGTCCAGCCTTGCGCACGGTCGCCTCGTCCCATGCACGCTCCCCGGAGCGATATCGGCGCTCAAGCTCGCACAGGAGCTGCTGCTGGCGTTTGCCGGAGGGGCGTGGAGGCGCCGCCCGTTGCGTCGTCGGGCGCACCACGATCGTCGTGAGCGGATCGCCGAATGAGTCGCGCTCACCGAGCGCAACAGGTTCAAGCTCGAAACGGATCTGCAGGCCGGTCGCGTGGTCGCGTGCCTTGATCAGCGTTGCGGTGCGAATGCCGCTCAACTCGTCGGATTCAATGCGCAGAATGCTGTCGCACGCCGCGGCGAGACTTCCGTGACCGCGCAAGCCGGCACCGTCACCCTTGCTCGGATGGTGGACCAACACCGCGCAGACGCCCGCTGTAAACGCGATCCACTTAGCCGCCGCGACGAGCCGCAGCATGCCATCCCCATTCTCCTCACCATCACCGAGGCAACTGGCGAGCGTGTCGAAGAGAGCCACGCGCACGCGCTCGCCTTCCGCGGCCTGCACTGCGTCGATCGTCGCCTCAACGCGTCGTTCATCAATGCTCGAGGTGAGTTCGCCGCCCAGCGCCGGCACGCTGTTACTGATGTAGAACGCTGGAGAATGCGGCAGAGCCAGGCGCGAGACGGCCGCACGGGCGCGAAGTATTACCGAGGCCGGCGCTTCGGGCGCGAAGTAGATCACGGGGCCGCCCGCCACCTTCAGGCCCATCCAGCGCTCGGCGTGACTGGCGACTGCAAGAACGAGGCTCACCGCGAGCGCGGTCTTTCCTGAGTTCGGCGTCCCAACAATGGCGACCACGGTGCCCTTGTCGAAGCCAAGTCCTTGCACGATCTCGGAGGGCGGCTCGGGTTCTATCTTGTCGAGCCGACGGAAGTGGAACGGCGCGGACGGCGGTGCTTTCCGCTCTTGTTTCGTTTCGATCGCTTGGATAGCGGCGCGCTCGTCGTCGCGCTCCAGCTCGTTCTCCGCCCAGCGATCGAGCCGCGCCGCGAGATCGTCGGGGCTGGCGCTCATGCCTGCGGCTCGTAGTGTGTGAGCGCGTGGCGGAGCTGATCGGCAATCGTGCGATCAACGCGACCTTGGGATTGCGCGGTTGTGACAGCGTCGCGCACGGCTTGAATGAAGGCCTCGCGCGTCTGTGCGGGCGTTAGGTTCCTCGTGTCGAACGCGACCCACAGACGGACTAAGGACATCGCCCCTCCTCCTCGACCTGGTCGTCGGGCGGGTCGCGGTATTTCTCGCGGATCTCCTCGAGCCGCCACCGCGGAAACCATCGGCCGCAGATCCATCGGCCGCGCTTGATGATGCCGACGCGAGCCAGGCGCTCGCGCTCGCGCCGAGCGATAACTTCCTGTGGACGCTCGCGGAGGAGATTCAACATTTCGTCCCACCGGGCGGCGCGCGCGCCCCAGCCCCGCGCCGCGAGCAATGCGCGACGCGCGCGTTCGATCCGAACTTCAAGGTCCTCGAGAGGAGGTTGCGACGCCGGGCGCCGCCGTGCGAGCATCGGCATGTTCGTCGTGATCGTGATCCTGTTGAAGATTGACCCCCGCCGGAAGTCGTGAGCCGGCGGGGGTTTTCGTTTCTGAACTCAATTCGCCCGCAATGAAGTGATCGACGGCGGCGCGCGCGTAGTAGCGCGCCAGCTCGTCGAGCAGGCTGTCGTAGCGCTGCAGGCGCCCGGGAAGGGGCACAGATCAGGCCGTCGCGGGCCGTCGCCCGCGATTTGCCAAGTTCCGCGCCAGGATCTCGCGCACACGCGCCTCCTGCCCACGACGTAGCAGCCGGGTCCCGTTCTTGAGGCGGATGAAATCGAGCAGCCCGAGATCGCAGTACTTGATCACCGTCGGACCCGTTGTGGCCGACTTTCGGGCGAGGTCGCCGGTGGTCTCGTCATATACGGCATCCATCTTTAGGGTCCTATTGCATATTGCCGTTGCCGCGATTAACATCGCAGAAAATCGTTACGGGTAAAAGAGGGGGCCGGAGGGCCCATAATCGTGACAATCAACACCGAAAGCCCGCTCGCCGCCTTCCTGAACAGCGAGCCAGTCCGAGCCCTCAAAGCGTCAGAAGCGATGTCGGAATCCGAATGGATCGAGCACGCCGTCGCGCTCGCAAACGAGCCGCTGGTAACCCAAGGGCTGATCAAGCGACTCCTTCTGAGCGGCGGCGGCGAGACGGTTGATGGTGAGGTTGTAGGGGCTCTGTCAGAAGCGTTTCGAGACGAGTTCCGCAAGTCGCTGGTAAGCATCGCCACGGATCTGGAGGCGGCTCGCCGGGACCTCGCGCCGCAGGTCGCTCAGATCAGACGGGAGGTGGTCTGCTTGCCGTTTGCCGTGGAGAACGGCCAGCGCGTGCGATATCGAATCATCAGCCTCGATGTCGCGGCGGCGGTGCGTTACGCGGTGGTATTGCTGTTGGACAAAGATTCGCGCCTCGGTCCAAGGCTTGCTTATTGCCGTTTGGAATCCTGCGGCCGGTTCTTTTTCGTCGAGGATACGGGGGCTGGCCGGCGGCGCCGGCGCTACTGCTGCGACAAACACATGAACCAAGCGGACGAGGCGCGCAGTGCCGAGCGCGTGTCCGCGAGCCGCGCCAACATGTCGGTTCAGGCGTGGAGAAAACGCATGGAGCGGTCATGAAAGCCGCCCTCTACGCCCGGTACAGCACCGACCGGCAGAACGATAGCTCGATCGCCGACCAGGTGCGCGTGTGCACCGAGTACGCCGCGCGCCAGGGCTGGCAAATCGCCGAGCATTACGAGGATCGGGCCATCAGCGGCGCCGCCATGGGCAATCGCCCCGGATTCCAGCTCATGCGAGCGGCCGCGATGGCGGGGAGGTTCGAGATTCTGCTGCTAATCGATACCGGACGCCTCGCGCGCTCCGGAGAGCTGCAGCCTCTCATCGAGCGGCTACGCTATCAGGGCGTACGCGTCATCGGCGTACAGGACCAGTTTGACTCCTCGACCGTTGTTTCCGATCTGCAGGCGTCCATGAGCGGCGCGATGTCGATCGAGTTCCGGCGCATGGTCAAGCTCCGCACCTACGCGGCTCTTGAGTCCCGGGCGAAGGACAAGCGTCCGACGGGCGGCCGCGCCTACGGCTACCGCGACGGCGCGATCGACGAGCGCGCGGCGGCCATTGTTCGAGAGATTTTCGAGGAGTTCGGCCACGGAGCCACGCATCGGACCATCGCCATTGACTTGAATCGCCGGCACGTCCCTGCCCCGCGAAGCCGCGAGGGCTGGCGCTCGACCGGGGTGCGCGTGATTCTGCGCAACGAGCGCTACCGCGGGCTGGTGCACTGGAATCAGAGCGAGTGGCGCAAGGACCCGGACAGCGGGGCCCGCCGTCGCATCATGCACCCGCGCAGCGAGTGGATCTCTCACCAGGACGAGAGCCAGCGCATCGTGAGCGATCAGCTGTGGGAGGAGGTGCAGCGGCGCACGATGCCGCTCCGCGGCCATGACCAGCGCCTGGTGAGCGGCGGGAAGCCCCGGTACCTGCTCTCGGGCCTGATGTTCTGCGCCGAATGCGACCGTCCCTACACACTAGTGAGTCACCTCGGCTATGGCTGCGCCGGCTTTCATGAGACCAAGCGGTGCGAAAACAACATCTACGTCAACCGCGTCGAAGCGGAGCGAGCCATTCTCGACCCCGTCCGTGCCGCGCTCACCTCGCCCGAGCGCGTCGAGCGCATGGCGAAGGAGATGCAGGCGTACTACGCGCAAGCGGTGCGCACCAGGCAGACACGGAAAGCCGAGGCGCCAAGAGAGCTGCAGGAGCTTATCGCCCGCATCGAGCGGCTGCGCGAACGGCGGCGCCGTGGCGATCCGGACATGGCCGCGGATGAGATCCAGGCCGCACTCGATCGCGCGGAGGGGAAGCGCCTCGAGCTCGAAGCCGCGCTGCCGGACGCCAAGGCTTCCGCGAAGGTGCTGTCGATTCTACCCAAGGCGGCCGAGATGTTCCGCCATCAGGTGGAGCAGGGGCTCGATGGGGACCCGCGTGCGGCAGGCAAAGCTCGCGTGGTACTGCGGCAGATGTTCGGCCGGATCAACATGCGCCGCGACGGCCGCGCGCTCTATGCCGAGTACACATTGAAGCCCGAAGCGGTGTTGCAAGTCGTTGGTTTGAAAGGGCCCGGGTCGGCTCACATGGAGGTCCGGATCTGCCACAGCTCCGGAAAGAACTTGAGCTCCAGCGCCTTGGCGAGATAGGAGACGCCGCCGGTGCCGCCGGTGCCGGGCTTGTAGCCGATGATGCGCTCGACGGTTTTCAGGTGATGGCAGCGCCACAGCTGGAAATTGTGGTCGAGGTCCACCAGGCGCTCGGCGAGCTCGTACAGGTCCCAGCCCGTTTCAGCGTTGTGGTACACGCCGAGCCAGGCGCCGGCCACCTGTTTGCTGGCCTGGTAGGGCGCGCTGAAATCCCGCGACAGGTAGTCCTGCGGAATCCCGTAACCCCGGCGGCTCAGCAGCCGCAGCACCTCGTCGTACAGCGACGGTGCGGCCAGGGCGCGTTGCAGCGTCTCGTGTGCGAGCGCGTCGCGCTGGTGTACGGCGACCATCTCGGCGTTCTTGTTGCCGAACAGGAACTCCAGTAAGCGGTACTGCAGGGACTGGAAACCCGAGGAACGCCCCAGCGCGTTGCGAAACGCCGAGTACTCGAACGGCGTCATGGTCGACAGCACGTCCCACACCGAGATCAGCTGCGTCTGGGTGCGCGAGATCCGCGCCAGCATCTTCAGCGCCGGATCGAGGTCATCGCGGCGCACGCACTCCAGCGCCGCGGTCAGCTCGTGCAGCATCAGGCGCATCCACAGCTCCGACACCTGGTGCACGATGATGAACAGCATCTCGTTGTGCTCGCTCGACAGCGGCTTTTGCGCCGCGAGCAGTTTGTCGAGCTGCAGGTATTCGCCGTAGGACACCGAGGACCCGAGGTCCCAGTGCACCGCTTCGTCGGCGAGCTCCACGCGCTCGGATTTGTCGTATTGACGGGTCGTCATGCTTCCGATGGTACACGTCGCCCGCCGCGCGGCAACTTCGCGAGCGCAAAGGCTTAACGCCCGCACGCCAAAATCCGCTAGGATCGCGCGCCAGTCCTCCAGCCAAGCGATCCGCGAATGCCGTGAGCAACGCCATCCTCGAAGTCCGCGAGCTCGTCAAGCAGTACCCGGCCACCCTTGCCGTGGCCGGCGTGTCGTTCAGCGTGCCGCAAGGCGTGTGCTTCGGCCTGCTGGGCCCCAACGGTGCCGGCAAGACCACCACCATCGAGATTATGGAGGGGATTTTGCCGCCGACCGCCGGCGAGGTGCGTTACTGCGGCGAGCCGCTCGGCAACCGCTTTCGCCAGGAAGCCGGTATCCTCTTCCAGAAGACCGCGCTGCAGGACTTTCTCACGGTGCGGCAAAGCATCGCGCTGTTCCGCGGACTCTACACCACGGGACTCGACGTCGATGAGGTCATCCGCCTGTGCGCGCTCGAGAAGCTCGCCGGGCGCGACAGCCGCAAGCTCTCCGGCGGCCAACAGCAGCGGCTGCTGCTCGCGATCGCGCTCGTCAACGACCCCGCGGTGCTGTTCCTGGATGAACCCACCACCGGGCTCGATCCGCAGGCACGCCGCAACTTCTGGGAGCTGATGCAGTCGATCAAGGCGCGGCGCAAGACCATCATCCTGACGACGCACTACATGGAGGAGGCAGAGCTGCTGTGCGATGAGATCGTCATCATGGACCGCGGCCGCATCATCGCCCAGGGCGCCCCAAGGCGCCTGCTGCGCGAGCACTTCGCGGAAGTGCTGCTGGAGCTGCCACGCCAGGAGTTTCCGGCGGCGGCGCGCCAGCTGCCGCTCAATATCATCGACGCGAGCGATCGGGTGGAGATCAGCACCCACGACCTGGAAGCCACGCTACGCACCTTGCTGGAGGCGAAAGTGCCCCTTACCAACCTGCGCATCCGGCCGGCCAACCTCGAGGACCTGTTCCTGGAACTGACCGGCACGGAGTTGCGCCCATGATCAAGCGGCTGCTGTCGGTGCTGCACGCGCGCAACCTCGAATTCCTGCGCGACCGCGGCACGCTGGTGTTCACGCTGCTGCTGCCGGTCATGCTGGTGATCGGCATGGGATTCGTGTTTGGCGGCCCCGAGCGCCCGCTGTTCAAGGTTGGCGTGCTCGCCGGGCACCCGGATGGACAGGCGCACCCGTTCCTGCGTGAGCGCTATGTGGAGTTCATCAGCCTGCCGGATGAGAGCGAGGCGCTGCGCAAGGTCACGCATCAGCAGATCGACCTGCTGGTTGACCTGCACGCGCCGCCGCGCTACTGGGTCAACACCGATTCACCGAAGGGTTACATCGTGGAGAAGCTGCTGCTCGCCGCTGAGCCGGCCGCGGTCCGCCAGCCGGTCAGCGGCGCCGCGGTCCGCTATGTCGACTGGCTGTTCCCGGGCATTCTGGGCATGAACATGATGTTCAGCTGCCTGTTCGGCGTCGGTTACGTGGTGCTGCGCTATCGCAAGAGCGGCTTCCTGAAGCGTCTGCACGCAACTCCTCTCAGCGCCTTCGAGTTCCTCAGCGCACAGGTGCTGTCACGGCTGGGGCTCATCCTGTTCGTCACGGCGATCCTGTACCTCGGCATCGGCGCCGTCATTGGTTTTCACAACGCCGGCAGCATGCTGTTGCTGTTGCTGTTGGGCGTAGTCGGCGCCCTGTCGATGATCGCCCTGGGGCTGACGATTGCGGCGCGCTTTTCCAGCGAGGAGCTGGTAGGGGGGCTGCTGAACGTGCTCACCTGGCCGATGATGCTGCTGTCAGGAATCTGGTTTTCGCTGGAAGGATCACCGCGCTGGGTGCAATGGGTGGCGCATGTCTTCCCCCTGACCCACGTGCTCGACGCCGCGCGCGCGGTGATGCTCGATGGCGCGGGCTTGCCGCAGATCGCGCCGAACCTGCTGTATCTGGCGGCCACCGCACTCGCGTTCCTCGCGTTCGGGGCCTGGTCCTTCCGTTGGCGCATCGAATAGGGTGACAACGTGCGTTTCTACAGCGACAACACGGCAACAGCCTGCCCGGAGATCCTGGCGGCGATCACTGAGGCCAACCAGGGGCTCGCGGTCGCCTACGGCGACGATCCATGGACGCAGCGCCTCGATGCGGTTCTTGGGGGATTCTTCGGTGCCGGGGTGCGCGCCTTTGCGGTCGCGACCGGCACCGCCGCCAACGCGCTCGGCCTTGCGACCCTGTGCCCGCCCTACGGCGGCATTTACGGCCACGAACAGGCACACATCGCAACCGACGAATGCGGCGCGCCGGGTTTTTTCACCGGCGGCGCGCAACTGGCGCTGGTGCCCGGCGAGCACGGCAAACTCCTGCCCGGGACCTTCGCCGCGGCGCTCAGCGCGCGTCCGGTTGACGTTCACAGCGTACAGCCGGCGGCGCTGTCGCTGACCCAGGCCACCGAGCTCGGCACCGTCTACCGGCGCGAGGAGATCGCCGAGCTGTGCCGTCTGGCACACGGTCGCGGACTCAAGGTGCACATGGACGGCGCGCGCTTCGCGAACGCGCTCGCGTTCCTTGACTGTCATCCCGCGGACATCACCTGGCGCGCGGGCGTCGACGTTCTGTCCTTCGGCGCAACCAAGAACGGTGCCCTGGCGGCCGAGGCGGTGGTTTTCTTCGATTCCGATCTGGTGCGGGATTTCGAGCTGCGGCGTAAGCGCGCCGGGCATCTGCTGTCGAAATCGCGCTACGTCGCCGCGCAGCTGCTGGCGTACGTGGAAAGCGGAGTCTGGAAGCGTAACGCCGAGCGCACCAACCGCCTGGCGCAGGACATCGCTCGCGCCGCCGGCGCCAGCCTGCTGCACCCGGTGGAGGCGAACGAAGTGTTCGTGAAGCTCGGGGTGCAGCGTCGCCAGGGGCTGCGCGCCGCCGGCTTCGAGTTCTACGACTGGGGCGCCGAGAGCGCAGGCGCAGCGCGCTTCGTGGTCTCCTGGGACCAGCCGGAGGCGGATGTACCCGCGCTGTGTGCCGCGCTCGGCCGCCGCCTTTAGAGCTCGCGCAGGCTCGTCGCCACCGGCGCTCGCGCGGCCCGGATCGCCGGCAGCAGGCCGCCAATCATCCCGATGAGCATCGCGATGACCAGTCCGCGCGCCACCAGCCCCAAGGTCACCTTGAAGTCGAACACCACCTGGGTGAAGTTCTGCCCGAGGGTCGACACCGACAGACCGTTGAACAGCAGGTAAGCGAGCAGCGCGCCGAGCACACCGCCGGTGAGCGCCAGCAGCAGCGCCTCGATCATCACCGACACCACCACCGAACTTCCGCCGAAGCCGATCGCCCGCAGGGTCGCGATCTCCTTGCCGCGCGCCGCGACCGCGGCGTACATGCTGTTGAGAGCCGCAAACACCGCGCCCAGTCCCATGATGATAGTCACCACGCCGGCCAGGAAGCCGATGGTCTTGCGGAACTGCCTGGTCTGGCCGCTGAAGTAATCCTGCTCACGCAGCACGTCCAGGGTCAGGCGCGGTTCCGCGGCGATGGCGCTCTTGAGTCTGGCCAGGCCGTCGGCACCGTCGAGTGCCGCGAGCACCGAGCTCGCGCCAAGGCGGCCGAAGGTGGAGCGCGCCACATTGATGTCGGTCCATATCTCGCTGTCGTGCGCGTCGCCGGAGGCGAATGTGCCCACCACGGTCCACTGCGAGCCGCGCATGCGCACTACTTTGCCAAGCTCGGCGCCCTGGAACTGGCGCAAAACGCCCTGGCCGACGATCAGCTCCCGCAAGCCGGGCGTGAAGCTGCGGCCCGCGATGATCTTCAGCTGCGGTCGCAGGATGAAGGCCGCGGGTTCGACGCCGCGCACGGTGATGTTGGCGCCATTCTTGACGTCATCCTTCCGCACCAGCTCGGCGATCACCATCAGCTCGGCCGCAGCGACTGGTTTGCCGTCCGCGCCGGCACGAATGCCCGGCTCCTGCTTGATCAGGTCGGTGGAATCGCGGTCGAATGCGGAATTGAGCTCGGCATCCGAGCCGCCGCGCATGATGATGGCGGCATCGGCGCGGCCGGTGGCCTTGAGAGTGCTTTCGAAGCCGGTGGCCATGGCCAGCAGCGCGGTGAACACCGCCACCACCCCCGCAAGTCCGATGACGATGACCAGCGAGGAGCCCCAGCGCTCGGGGATGCTGCGGATGTTGATGCCGGTGATGGCAAGAGCCTGACTCAACACGATACGGTCTCCTTAGCGGCCCGCCAGCGCATCGACGATCCTGAGGCGCCGCGCCCGCAGCCCCGGCAGCAGCCCGACCGCGACGCTCATGAGCACGATGGCCGCGACCCCGAGCAGCCACACCGAGCCGTCGAGCCGCAGCTGAAATTGCCCGCCGGTGCCCTTCTCCACCATCGCGCCCGCCATCGTGGCCAAAGCCAAGCCGACCAGGCCGCCGCACAGGCACAACGCAAACGCCTCGGCGAGCACGAAGCCGAGCACGCTGCCATCGGAGAAGCCGAGGGTCTTGAGCACTGCCAGCTCGGGTACGCGCTCGCGCACGCTCTGCGCCATGGTGTTGCCGACCACCAGCAGCAGCGTGAAGAACACCGCGAACAGGATCCAGCGCACGATGAGGCCGATGTCGCCGATCTGCTTTACGAAGCTGATGTTGAAGTCCTTCTCGGTCTGCGTCTTGGTCTCGTCCGGAGAATTCTCGAACATCGCGTCGATCGTCTTGCTGACCGCCCGCGCCTGGCTGGCATCCGTGAGCTTGAGGATGAAGAAATTGGTCCGGCCCTTCATGTTGAACTGGTTGGCCTCTTCGAAATACTCCATTTGAATGAACGCCAGGCTGGTGCGCTTCTTCCAGTCCTCGTCCTTGCCGTCGAAGATGCCGACCAGGTCGAAGGCCCAGGCCTTGCTGCCATTCTTCTGCGGCCAGATGTTCGAGGCGATCGGGATCTTCTGGCCGATCTTCCAGCCGAACTGGTCGGCCAGCTGCTTGCCCACGATCATGCCGGTGCGCGTGCTGGCGAACGCCTGCCACTGGGCGTCGGGCATCACCCACTCCGGATAGACGTCGCGATAACGCTGCGGATCGAGGCAAAACATGATCAGGGGGGTGTTTTGCTGCCATACCCCGCCGAACCACTGCTGGTACGCGACACGCGCCACCCCGGGGATGGCCTCGAGCTTCGGCACCATGCTGAGCGGCAACGGGCTGGTGAAGGACACCCGCGCCTGCACCATCAGGCGCGTGGCGCCGACGAAATCCGCGCCAGCGTTGAAGATGGTATTCACCGACTGCAGCAGGCCGAACAGCAGGAACGCCATGATCACCGACAGCAGGGTGAGGATAGTGCGCGTGCGCTTGCGGAACAGATTGGCGATGACGAAGCCGCTCTTGGTCATGGCGAGTCCTTGAGTGCCGTGTCAGGCCGCCTGCTCGAGTAACTGACCCTTCTCCAGATGCAGGGTGCGGCGCGCGAACCCGGCGGCCTTGGGATCGTGGGTGACTATCACGATCGTCTTGCCATGTTCGCGGTTCAACACCTGCAGCAGGCCCAGGATTTCGTCGGCGGTCTTGCGATCCAGATCCCCGGTGGGCTCGTCGCAGACGAGCAGCTGTGGGTCGGACACCAGCGCGCGCGCGATCGCGACACGCTGTTCCTGACCACCGGACAATTCCTTTGGCTTGTGCTTGGCACGATCGGCAAGCCCCACGACCTGCAGGGCCACCGCGACATTCTTCTTGCGCTGCGCAGAGGACAGCTTGGTCAGCAGCAGCGGCAGTTCGACATTGCCTTCCGCGCTCAGCACCGGCATCAGGTTGTAGAACTGGAACACGAAGCCGACATTGTGTGCGCGCCAGCGCGCCAGCTGGCCGCTGGAAAGCTGGTCGATGCGGCTGCCGCCGACCATGATCTCGCCGGAGCTCGGCTGATCGAGACCGCCGATCAGATTGAGCAGCGTCGTCTTGCCCGAGCCCGACGGTCCCATCAGCGCAACGAAGTCGCCTTTGGGAATATCCAGCGTCAGTCCGTGCAGGACTTCGATTTTCTGCTTGCCGCGCTCGTACACCTTGGTGACGTTGCGGACCTGAACCATGGACTCGGACATGGCAACCTCGCCTCAAATCGGATAAACGAATGTAGGATGCCTCGGCGGCATCGCGCTACCGCAAGTGACGCCGACGGCGCTCCGTCATGGCTTGGCGGCCGTCACCGCCGCATCGTCCTTCAGTCCGGCAGGAGCCTCGACGATCACCGCCTCTCCGGGGCTCACGCCGGCCAGTACCTGGCGTGTATCGCCGATCGCGCCACCGAGCGTCACCGTGCGACGCTGCGCCCTGCGCTCCTTCAGTACGAAGACGACTTCCTGGTCGCCTTCCTTGCGTATGGCGGCAGCCGGCACCAGCACGCCCCGCGGTCGCTCCTGAATCTGTGCGGCGGGCTTGTGTTCCTCGAGGAACGACACGCGCACACCCATGTCCGGCACGATGCGACCGTCCTTGACGTCGAGCCCAATGCGCACCTTCACGGTCGCCTTGGAACGATCGGCGGTCGGGATGATTGCGATGACGTGCGAGGGAACTTTCCAGTCGGGATAGGCGTTCAACACCGATTCCACCGGTTGCCCCGGTTGCACGCGATTGATGTAGGCCTCGTTGACGTCGACCTCGATCTCGAGCGAATCCATGTCGACGATCGTGCCGATACCGGTGCGCGTGAAGCCGCCGCCCGCGGAGAGCGGCGAGACGATTTCGCCGACCTGGGCGGCCTTGGCGATCACCACGCCCGTGAACGGTGCGCGCACCGTGCAATAGCCGAGTTGCACCTGCGCCGCGCGTACACTGGCCGCGGCGAGCTCGATCTGCTTGCGCTGCCCCTGCACCTGGGCGGCACCGGTCTCGACCTGAGTGCGCGCCTGCTCCACCGCCTGCTGTGAGACCAGCTTGCGCTCGACCAGATCCTCGGCGCGCTTCACATCGCGTTCGCTCTGCGCAAGCTGCGCCTGGTATTGCCCCAGCAGCGCCTGTGCCGAGTGCAGTTGCGCCTGCGCCTGGGCGAGCGCCGCCCTCTGCGCGGTGTCCTCCAGACGTCCGAGCACCTGTCCGGACTTGACGTGATCACCTTCCTCGATCAGCACGTCGGTCAGGGTACCGGTAATCTGCGCCGAGACCGTCGCCTGGCGGCGTGCGGTGACATAGCCGGTGGCATCGAGCACCGAGGCGTTGGCAGCGCTGCCGGCGATTGGCTGCGCCACGGCAGTGCGCACCGCCAGCCCCGCGCGGCCGGACAGGCCAAACCAGAGGCCGGCGGCGCTGAGCGCGAGGAGTACCAGCAAGCCGCCGGCGATCCAGCGGCGACGCCAGGGATCAGAGCCCGCTTCCCGCTGCGTACGGTCGATGCGCAGCTGTCCCAACAGCGCTTGGTTTTCCGTGTCCGGTGGCATCGATCACAGCTGCATGCGAAGGCCGGGGACGATACCACAGCCGTCGTGAATTGCCGTGTGGCCTTAGCCTGTACAGCGCACGCCCTGGCGCATACCTGTAGCGCGCTGACACGAGTCAACCGGAAGTGATCTGCGCCATCAGCCGGCGCGCCGGTGCGAACTCAGGCGCAAGCAGCAGCGCGTGCTCGAGCGCGTTACGCGCCGCAACCGGTTCACCGTGGTCAAGCAGGTCGCGCGCGAGGAGCAGGTAGGCCTCGGCAGCGCCCCAACCCGGCAGGTGCTCGGTGCCGGCCCGCTCGACCTCGAATGCCGCTACCGCCTGGCGCAGCTTCACCAGCGCGCGCTCCTTGTTGCCCCCCAACCTTGGGGCGAGCTGATAGTCGCTCATGGCATCGAGCAGCAGCACGCGCGGATTTCGCCCCGCCAGCTGCAGTGCCCTGACGATGTCCCGGGATGCCCGGTGGGCGGCGTGCGCGGTTTGCGAGCCGTTTGCGTCAAGCGGTGTCGCCAGGCAAGCGGCCCGCAGCGCCAGTGCTTCGGCAAAATCTTCCTGCACGGCCAGCGCCGCGTCCGCCGCGCTCACGCAGCGCTCTGTCAGTTGCGCCGCGGAGGCGCCCGGCGCGGCGGACGGGTTCTGCGCGGCGAGCTGCGCCAGTCGCCAGGCGAGCAGTGCTGCGTAGTAAGCGTGCAGCTTGTCGTGCGATTCATCCGCAGCCACCGTGTTCTCGAGGCTCCTGAGCGCCGCCGCGTCCTCGGTGTAATACCCGTACTGAATGCGGGTCTCGATATCGCGCCACGAGGTCTCGGCGTGCGGGGCTCCCAGGCACACGGTCGCGAGCGCGGCAGCGCCAAGCACACAGCACCCGCAGCGCGAGCGCCGCTCGCGGCGCTCGTGAGGGCGGGGGGTGAGTAGAATGTGCGCGCCCATGCAAAACCATAGCACAGGCTCGCGAGCACCTTGCGCCTCAGAGGCGGCAGCGGCGCTGATCGATATCGGCGTCAATCTCACGCACGACAGCTACGACGCCGACCGCGACGCGGTGATCGCCCGAGCGCAGGCAGCCGGCGTGGTGCAGATGGTGATCACCGGCTCGACACTCGCGAGTACGCAGCGTGCGCTGGCGCTGGCGCGCGCTCACCCGGTACGACTGTTTGCCACCGCCGGCGTTCACCCGCATCATGCCAGCGAGCTGACTGCGCAGCGCGCGGTCGAGCTCGAGGACCTTGCCCGGCAACCCGAGGTGGTGGCGGTCGGTGAATGCGGGCTCGATTACTTCAGGGACCTCTCGCCGCGCGATGCGCAGCGGCAGGCCTTCCACCGGCAACTCGAGCTGGCAGCAAAGCTGGGCAAGCCGGTGTTCCTTCACCAGCGCGACGCGCACGCCGATTTCGCGGCGATCCTGCGCGAGCACGGCGCGCAATGGCGCGGCGTGGCGCATTGCTTCACCGGCTCCGCACAGGAGCTGACGTGCTACCTGCAGCTGGGACTGGCGATCGGCATCACCGGCTGGATCTGCGATGAACGCCGCGGCAGGCACCTGGCCGCGCTCATGCCGCACATTCCATCCGAGCGGCTGCTGCTCGAGACCGACGCGCCCTATCTGCTGCCGCGCGATCTCAACCCCAAACCCGCCTCGCGCCGCAATGAGCCGGCGTATCTTCGACAGGTTGCCGCCGCGGTGGCACGCGCCCGCGGCGAGTCGGTCGCAACGCTCGCGCACTCGAGCAGCGCAGCGGCGCGCGCCGTGTTTGGGCTGCCGGAGCCTTAAGAAGGCCTGGGCGAGTTGCCGAGAATCGACACGCGGATTTCTCCCTAAGTGATTGTTATTAAAATAGATGAGGCCGGACCATGGACCTGAAACGGCTGAGCGGCTCGATCGGAAACACCTGGGACACTTCAATCGTCGACCGGCTGGTCGCGTACGTGCGCATTCCGAACAAATCGCCGGACTTCGATCCGCAATGGGAGCGCAACGGACACATGGAGGCGGCGGTGCAGCTCATGGCGCAATGGTGCCGCGCGCAGCCGCTCACCGGGATGCGCGTGGAGGTGCGGCGCCTGCCCGGCCGGACCCCGCTGCTGCTGCTCGACGTGCCCGGCGAGCTCCCGGGGTGCGTGTTGCTCTACGGGCATCTGGACAAGCAGCCGGAATTCACCGGCTGGCTGCCGGGTCTGGGGCCCTGGGAGCCGGTGATCCGCGAGGGCAAGCTCTATGGTCGCGGCGCCGCCGACGACGGCTACGCGGTGTTCAGCTCGCTCACGGCGATCGCCGCGTTGAAGGAGCAGAAGGTGCGCCTGCCGCGCTGCCTGGTGCTGATCGAGGCCTGCGAAGAAAGCGGTAGCGGCGATCTGCCGGCGCACCTCGAGTCTCTGGGCGCGACCCTTGGGGAGCCCTCGCTCGTGGTGTGCCTGGACGCGGAGTGCGGCAACTACGATCAGGTGTGGTGCACGACCTCGCTGCGCGGCAATCTGGTCGGCACGCTGCGGGTGCGCGTGCTCACCGAGGGTGTGCATTCCGGCATGGCTAGCGGCATCGCGCCGACGCCGTTTCGCATTCTCGAGCAGCTCCTGGCCCGTATCGAGAGCCCGGTCACCGGCGATCTGCTGCTCGATGAGCTGCACGTGAGCATGCCGCGTGACCGGCGCGCGCAGGCCGCCGCCGCCGCGCAGGTGCTCGGCGGCTCGGTGGCCGGAAAGCTCCCCTGGGCGCAGGGCGTGCAGGCGGTGTCCAATGATCCCACCGAGCTCATCATCAATAGCACCTGGCGCGCCACGCTGGCGGTCACCGGCGCGGACGGGTTGCCTGCGCTCGGGTCGGCCGGCAACGTGTTGCTGCCCGAGCTCGCAGTCAAGCTGTCGCTGCGGCTGCCGCCGACGTGCGATGCGGCGCGCGCGACGGCCGCGGTGCGCGAGGCTCTGGTGCGTGAGCCGCCGTATGGGGCACAGGTGAGCTTCGATGCCGGCTCGGCTACCGGGGGCTGGAATGCGCCCGCCTTCGCACCCTGGCTCGAAGCTTCCATTAACCGCGCCTCACGCGCGGTCTACGGGCGGGATGCGGTGCACATCGGCTGTGGCGGGACAATCCCGTTCATGGGAATGCTGGGTGAGCGCTTCCCGCGTACCCAGTTCTTCATTACGGGCGTACTCGGGCCGCACGCCAACGCGCACGGTCCGAACGAATTCCTGCACATCGAGTACGCGAAGCAGCTCACGGCGTGCGTGTCGCTGGTGCTCGCGGATCACGCGCAGACGCTGCTGTGAGGTGCGCGGTTAGCGCATGTCCACCATGTAGCTCGGCTTGACGGCGTCCTTCAGGCGCTGCCATCCCTCGCGGAAGCGCGCCGCGCTCTCGGCCGGTGCCATGAACTCCGTGGTCGGAAACTCGGCGCGCAGCCCATCGAGCATCACCGTCCACTTCGGCAGACCCTTGGGGAAGCGGCCGCGGCGCGTGAACACGATGCGTCCCTCGACCGGCACGTCACCGGCAACCGCCTTGACGGCCGCGATCCGGTCGTACAGTGCGCTCTGCGGATTGGTGAAAGTGAAGCGCCGCGGGCCGTCCATGACCGTCCACTCCGCCATCTGATCACCGCCGAAGATGTTGCCTCTGACGTCGCGCAGGTCGATCACCACCACGCCGCGCAGGGTGAGCAGCAGGAAGTCGACGTGGAAGCCGCCCCCCATGCCGTCGGGTACCAGCCGGTCGACCAGATGATCCGCAGCCCCGCCGGTCACCGCGACGCGCAACGCCTTGCGCGCGCGATACTGGCGGTACCAGCGCCAGGCCAACGCCGCGCCAAAGCCGAGCGCCGCCGCACACCCGATCAGCACCCACGCGGTCGGCGGCAACTTGCTCAGATCATTCACTGGCGGACTCCCGTTGCAGAGCGGCTCGCAACGCGCTCAAGTCGGCGTCGATTTCAACACACTGCGTGGGACGTGCGAACAGTTTTGCGAGCGTGTCCGGTACCGGCACCGTACGCCCGATGAGGGGTTCGACGATTTCCCGGAACTTGGCCGGGTGCGCGGTCGACACCAGCACCCAGCGGCGCTGTTCGCGCGCCTGCTGCGGCAACCGCTCCCAGGCGTGCGCGGCGGTCGCGGTGTGCGGACACCAGATCTGGCCGAATTGCTGATAGCCGGCGCGGATGCGCGCACGGATCTCTTCATCCGTAACCGAGCAGGCACTGACCACGCTGCGCAGCTCCTCGAGGCGCGGAAACAACGCGCGCAGGCGCTCCAGGTTGCTCGGATTGCCGACGTCCATGGCCGAAGCCAGCGTGGCGACGCTCGGCCGCGGACACCATGCGCCGCTCGCCAGAAAGTCCGGCACGGCGCGATTGGCGTTATGCGCCAGCACCACCTCGCCGATCGGCAGGCCGACCTGGCGTGCCCACAGGCAGGCGAGCGCATTACCGAGATTGCCGCTCGGCACGATGAACGAGGCGCGCTCGCCGTGGGCTCGCCAGACGCCCAGGCTGGTGGCCGCGTAATACACGCACTGCGGCAGCAGGCGTCCCAGGTTGATGCTGTTGGCCGAAGACAGCACCGAGCGCGCGTTCAGCTCCTCATCGAGGAATGCCTGTTTCACCAGGCGCTGGCAGTCATCGAACGTGCCGCGAACGCTGAGCGACCTGACATTGCCGCCCCAGCAGGTGAGCTGGCGTTGCTGAGTGGGGGACACCAACCCCTTGGGAAACAGCACCGCAACCTCGACTCCCGCGCGCTCATGGAAGGCCGCCGCCACCGCGCCCCCCGTGTCCCCGGAAGTCGCGACCAGAATGGTGAGCGCTCGCTCGCCGCGGCCGCGCAGACGCGCGAAGCAGGCCGCGAGGAAGCGGGCGCCGAAATCCTTGAACGCCGCGGTCGGACCGTGGAACAGCTCGAGCACCGAGAGTCTTCCCTGCGCCTCCAGAGGCACCAGCGGGGCGGGGAAGCTGAACGCTTCGGCCGCGACCGAGCTCAACATTGGAGCGAGCGGATCGCCGGCCACGAAGGGTGCCAGCAGCCGCGCGGCGACACTGGCCAGGTCGCTCGCGCCCTCGAAGTCTGGCGGCGCGAGCCGCGGCCAGGTGACGGGTACGTACAGGCCGCCGTCGGGCGCCAGGCCCTGAAGAACCGCGGTACTGAAGCCGGCGGCGGGAGCCTGGCCACGCGAGCTCACAAAGAGAGTTCTATCCGTCATCGCGCACTCATTTGATCAGCCGCGCCCCCGCCGATCGCACCTCCACGACCCACCCATCGGTTGCGAGCGCGTGCCGCCCGAACGCGCTGCGCATCGCCGCGAGCACCGCCGCGGCCGTCGCCTCGGGCGCCCAGGCGAACATCGAGGGCCCTGCGCCGGAGATCGAGCAGCCCAGCGCTCCGGCTTCCATGGCGCCGCGGCGCACCTCATGGAAGCCGGGAATGAGCGCCTGGCGCTGCGGCTCGATCACGACGTCCTCGAGGGAAGCGCGGATCATGTCCAGATCGTCGGTGTAGCAGCCGGAGATGAACCCGGCGAGGTTGGCCGTCTGCCACACGAAGTCCGACAGCTCCACGCTGCGCTTGAGGATGGCGCGCGCCTGACTGGTGGCCAGGAACATGTGGGGATGGACGATCACGGCGCGGATCCCGGCCGGCACCGGTATCTGCTTGACGCGCGGATGATCGATCCCGACCGTGAGCACCAACCCGCCGTATAGCGAAGGGGCAATGTTGTCCACGTGACGCGCGCCGCTCGCCACCGCTTCGCCTGCCATGGCGAACTTCAGCAGCTCGAGCGGGCTGCAGGCTTGCGGCAACAGCGCATTGGCCGCCACCACGGCCCCGACCGCCGAGGCCGCGGAACCGCCCAGACCGGAGCCGAGCGGAATGCCCTTGTCGATCTCCACCGTGAAGCCAAACCCCAGGTGCAGCGCCTCCTGCATGGCCAGCAGCGCGCGCCCGGCGGTGTTGTCGCGCGGCTCCTTCGGCAGCTCCCCGGCGATGCCGCGCACCGCGCTGATGACCACTTCCGGGGCCGCGCGCCGGGTCACCGTCACACGATCCCCGAGCGCGTCGACCGCAAATCCCAGGATGTCGAAGCCGATGGCGACGTTGCCCACCGACGCCGGTGCGAACGCCGTCGCGCGCTCGAGCGCCGCCGCGGCGCTCACAGCCGCGCCCCCAGGTAGGCCGCAAGTCGCAGCAGGTCGGCAAACACGGCGCCGGCGGTGACCTCGGGTCCGGCCCCGGGTCCCTGCACGATGAGCGGGTTGTCGCAGTAGCGCCGCGTCGCGAAGCGCACGACGTTGTCGGTGAGCGCAATGTTGGCAAACGCGTGGCGCGCATCGAGCTCCATCAGACCCACGGTCGCCTCGCCTGCCGCGCTCAGCGTGCCGGTGTAACGCAGCACCTTGCCGCGCGAGCGCGCCGCCTCCAGGCGAGTGGCAAAGGCGGCGTCGTAACGCGGCAGCTGCGCCATGAATTCCTCGATCGAGCCGCCCGCGAGCTCGGCGGGCACCAGGCTTTCCACCTGCACGTCCTGCAGCTCCAGCGTCAGGCCCATCTCGCGCCCCAGGATGATGAGCTTGCGTGCCACGTCCATTCCCGACAGGTCATCGCGCGGATCCGGCTCGGTGAAGCCGCGCTGGCGCGCGTCCTGCACGATCTCGGAGAAGGCCACCCGGCCGTCGTAGACGTTGAAGAGATATGCGAGCGTGCCGGAGAAGATGCCCTCGATGCTGGTGATGTCATCACCGGTCTCGCGCAGGTCCCTGAGCGTATGCACTACCGGCAGCCCGGCGCCGACGGTGGCCTCGTACAGATAATGGGAGGCGCCCGCGCGCCGCGCCTCGTGCAGACGATGGTAGTAGGCGAGATCGGCGCTGTTGGCCTTCTTGTTCGGCGTCACGATGTGAATACCGGCCGCCAGCCAGTCAGCGTAGCGGCCGGCGATAGCGGCGCTCGCCGTGCAGTCCACCAGCACCGTATGCGGCAGGTAGTCGACGCGCACGTGCTCGACGAAGCGCGTCAGTTCCGCCGCCGTGCCGCTGTCCTGGTAGCGCGCGCGCCATTCCGCGAGCGCCACCCCCGGGTCCGCGAGCAGCATGCGTTGCGAGCCGAGCACGCCGCGCACCCGCAGATCGAGTTTGCACTGCCGGCGCAGTCGCTCGCTCTGCGAGGCGAGCTGATCGAGCAGCACGCGGCCCACGGTTCCCGGACCGATCACGCCGATCGAAATCGTGTGCGGCGACAGGTACAGACCCGCATGCACCGCGCGCAGCGCGCGTGTGGCGCTGCGCCCCTCGACCACCGCGGAGATGTTGCGTTCGGAGGCGCCCTGGGCGATGGCGCGCACGTTGACGCCGGAGGTGCCCAGCGCCGCGAACACCTTGGCGGCTATGCCCGGTGTGCCGGCCATGCCGTCGCCGACAACGGCCAGAATCGCCAGGTCCGGATCGACGTCGACGCTCTGGATCTGGCCTTCCTGCAGCTCGCGCTCGAAGGCGCGGCGCACCACGGTTGCCGCACGCTCCGCCTGCTCCTGGGGGATCGCGCAGCAGATGGAGTGCTCGGAGCTGCCTTGCGAAATGAGGATGACCGAAATGCCCTCCTCGCGCAGCGCGCCGAACAGGCGGTGGGCGGTGCCGGGTACGCCGATCATCCCGGTGCCTTCCAGGTTGATGAGCGCGACGCGTTCGATGCTGGTGATGCCCTTGACGGGCAGTGCGGAGGTGGGCCGGGCGCAGATCAGGGTGCCCACCCGGGCGGGCGCAAACGTGTTGCGGATCCAGATGGGGATGCCGTCCTTGACCGCCGGCGCCATGGTCTGCGGGTGCAGCACCTTGGCGCCGAAGTACGCCAGCTCCATTGCCTCGCTGTACGAAAGCGAGTCGATGACCGTGGCGTCAGGCACGCGGCGCGGGTCGGCCGACAGCACCCCATCGACGTCGGTCCAGATGTGGATCTCGGACGCGCCCAGCAGCGCGCCGAAGATCGAGGCGGAGAAATCGCTGCCATTTCGTCCGAGGGTCGTCTGCACGCCGCGCCGGTCGGAGGCGATGAACCCGGTGATGATCAGGGTGCCGCTGAAATCGGCGGGGACCAGGGCTGCGAGGTTGGCGCGTGATTCGGCCCACTGGATGCCCGGACCCAACGGCCCCCATTCCGCCACCACTACGCGCCGCGCGTCGAGCCACTGCACGGCGCCCGGGCGGCGCGCGCGCTCCTCGAAAAAGCGCTCGAACAGCCGCGTCGACCAGATCTCGCCGTAGCCGGCGATGAGATCGCTGACGTTGCGGGCGGCGGCGCGAGTCAGCTTGACCGAGTGCAGGACTCCCAGAAGATCGTGGCAGTCGCGGTCAAAGGCCGCGAGGTACAGCTGCGCGGCGGCCGGCGTCAACAGCTCCTCGGCAATCGCCGCGTGCCGCGCACGCAGCTGCGCGAGTTCGCCGCGGAAGGCTTCATCCTGGCGCTCGGCGAGCGCCACCAGGCGCAGCAGCGCATCGGTCACGCCCCGGCAGGCAGACAGCACCACGCCCAGGCGAGCGGCCGGAACGGAGTCAAGAATGGCCGCGACTTTGCGGAAGCAGTCGGCGTCAGCGACGCTCGACCCCCCGAACTTGTGCACGACCCAGGGAGTGGGGTTGAGCATACGCCCATGCGACTCTACTGACGCGCCCGCGCGCGCGCAATGACAGCGTGCGCGCCGGCCGCCTCAGGCCGGGCTGCCGCCGGGGGCAACACCGCACGCGAGCAGCGCCTGCGTGTGGCGCAGGAACCGTGTGACGAACTCCTCGTCGTTGCGTACGCCGAACACGCGGCTGGTCAGCGGAAAGCCCAGGAAGGGAAAAACCGCCAGGCTCACCACTGACAACACCAGCAGCTTCGGGTCGAGGTCGGATCTGAGGGCGCCACGCTCGATCTCCGCCCGCAGCGCGCGCTCGACGATCGGCGCGAGGCGTTCCGGGAACTCACGCAGGAACATGGTGCGCATCGGGCCCCCGGGTACCAGCACTTCGCGCAGGACGAAGCCGGCAATCCAGGGGTTCGCAGCCCACACCCGCGTGATGTTGCTCAGGATGTCCGCCAGCTTCGCTCCGCCGCGGCCCACCCGCATGGCGTCCAACCCCGCGATCTCAGGCGGCACGAGCCCCTGCAGGATCTCCCGGTACAACCCGGGTTTGCCGCCGAAGTAATAACGGATCATCGCGAAGTTGACCCCGGCGGCGGCGCCGATCTGCCGGCTCGACACGGCGCGGTAGCCGTAGCGCAGAAACAGCTCCCGGGCGGCCTCCAGCAGCCGCTCGCGCACCTTACCGGCGCTCGCGCCGCGCGGCCGGCCGCGTGCGCGGCGCTTCTCGCGTCCCGGCACGTTCACCGCCAGCGCGCTTTTATTAACCATAAGTGTAATTAAAGCGTCCGCCCGGCCCGGACGCAATAGCCGCGCCCGGCAGGCGCGTGCTCGCCGCGCTGGCATAATTGCTTACGTGGAAGCATCGCTGGGTCCGCTGCTGTCTCTTTTCGAGCGCGAACGCGCCGCTCACCGTGCGCTGGCGCTGGGCATGCTGGTGCACACCGCCGGCTCGACCTACCGCAAAGCCGGCGCGCTCATGCTGATCGCAGCCAACGGCGAGTACTCCGGGCTCCTCTCGGGCGGCTGCCTCGAGAGTGATCTGCGCGAGCACGCCCGCTCGGTCATCCTGAGCGGCGAGCCGCGCGCAGTGCACTACGACCTGCGGGAACCGGACGAGCTGCTGTGGGGGTTGGGGCTGGGGTGCGAAGGCGCGATGGACATCCTGCTGCTGCGCGCAGGTCCCGAGAACGACTGGCAACCCCTCACCCATCTTGCCGGCGCGCTCGCCGCGCACACCGCCACCGCGATCGGCGTCGTGACCGAGTCCGCGCGCGCGGATCTGCCGGTCGGCACCCTGGCGCTCCCGACCGGCGCACCAGCGCGCGGCGCGACGCCTGCCCTCGAGACAGCGAGCGTGCGCGCCGCGCTGGCGCAGTGTGCCGCCGACGGGCAGGTCGGTTGGCTCGAAGGACATTCCCCGTCCTGGAAGCTCTTCATGGTGCCGTTGTCGTTGCCGCCGCGGATTCTCGTGCTCGGCGCCGGACCGGATGCAGCGCCGCTGGTGGATTTCGCGGCCCGACTCAACTGGAAAGTGACACTCGTCGACCATCGCCCGGCGTACGCCGTCGCCGCGCACTTCCCGTCTGCCGAGCGTGTCATCCTCGCCCGTCCCGATGCCCTGCCCCAGGCGCTCGATCTCGCACATTTCTCCGCAGCCGTCGTCATGAGTCATCACCTGCCTTCCGACCTCGCCTACCTGCGCGCCCTCGCCGGGACCGCGATTCCGTACGTGGGATTGCTGGGCCCGGCCGTGCGTCGCGAGAAACTGCTGTCGGATCTGGGTGCCGGCGCGAACGGCCTGCGCACCCGCCTGCATGCGCCCGTCGGCTTGCCCCTGGGCGGCCGCACGCCCGAGTCGATTGCGCTCGCGATCGTCGCCGAGTTGCACGCGTTCGTGTACCGGCCCGGCATGCCTGCGAGCGCAACGGCGGCAGCTATGTAATTTGTTTTTAAAGTCAATGGCTTATGAGCTATATTTCGTGTCACATCTCGTAGATCTCCGTGGCCTTTCATGAACGAGATCCAGCTGATCCGGGTCCAGCTCGCCGCGGAGCGGCAGAACGCCAGCACCGTGGCCAACGCCTGCGCCACCGCACTCGGGCGTCGCAACGCGGTCGCATTGAGCAGCGGCTCATCGCTGGAGGGATTCCGCCAGGCCTGCGTCGACTATCTCGTGTGCGTGCTCGCGTGGTTTGAAGACCGCGACCAGCGCCTCACCGACCTGTGGCACGCACGGCTTGCTCCCGGGGATGCCGCACGGCGCACACTCGAGGACGTGTTGGCGAGTCCGGGTCGCAGCCGCGAGGCGCTCGAGAAGCTCGCAGCAGCCCTGGCGTGCAGCTCCGCGCCTGCGCCGGGCAGCAGTGCGCAGGAGAGCTGGCGGGAATTTGCGCAGTTCTTCAACAGCGTGTGGAGCGCGCGCCGCGACGCCATCGACGCTTTGCTCGCGGCGAACACCACAACCACCGACTGGCGCCTCATCGCCGGTATCGATGCCGACTCGATCCTCGAGGAGCGCAATCGCTACGCACGGGTACGCGCGACACTGCCCGCGGGCGCCTCGCTCGCCTTCCCGCGGCCGCGAGGCTCGTAGCCCGTGTCGGCATCCGAGGGCTTGTACTCAGTGGTGCTGGCGGCCGGCGCCTCCACCCGCTTCGGATCGGCCAAGCAACTGGTGCGGGTCGCGGGACGACCCCTGCTGCACACGACGGTGACCCGGGCCGCGGAGGTCACGGGGAACGCTCTCATCGTGGTGCTGGGTGCGGGGGCTGCGGAGCTCGCCCCGCTGTTGAAACATTCCCCCGGATCGATCGTCGTGAATCACGAGTGGCGCGAGGGGCTCGCCAGCTCGATTCGCGCAGGCGTCGCGCGGCTGCCGGCGAGTTGCAGCGGCGTCATGCTGCTGCTCGCGGATCAGCCGGCGGTCACCGCGGATGATTTGAAGCGCCTCGCCGGCACCTGGCGCAAGCAACCCCAGTACATTGCGGCCGCGCGGTACGCGGGAACCAGCGGCGTGCCGGCCATCTTCCCGCGCAGCGCGTTCCGCGATCTCGCCGAGCTGCGTGGTGACTTCGGCGCCCGCGTGCTGTTAGGGCGCAGCGCCGACCGGGTGGTGCGGGTGCCCATGCCCAGCGCGGCGCTCGACCTGGATACCCCCGAAGATCTGCTGGCGCTGGAGGCGCCGAAGTGACTGCCGGCCGCGCCGGGCGCGCGGCTTCAGGTACGCCCCTTGGGGCGTTGCGCCGCCGCGAGGATGCGCTGCGCCTGTACGAGATGGGGACGATCGATCATCTCCCCCTCGAGGCTCGCCACACCGGCGCCAGGGGCTGCAGCGAACGCCGCCACCACACGCCGCGCGTGCTCGCGCTCCGCCTCCGTCGGGGTAAACGCGGCATTGATGGCGGCGATCTGCTCCGGGTGGATGGCGAGCTTGCCGCTGAAGCCGTCACGGCGGGCGCTTTCAAGTTCACGCTGCAACCCGGCCACGTCGCGGAAGTCGGTGTGCACGCCATCGATGGCCTGAACGCCGAGCGCCGCGGCGGTGAGCAGGCAAGTGGTGCGCGCCAGTTGAAACGTGAAGGTCAGCGCGCCGCCGCGGTCGCGCTTCCCCAGCGCGCCCAGCGCCGCACTCAGGTCCTCCGCGCCCCAGGTAAGCCCCACTAGCCGTGCCGCCGCGGCGCGCGCGGCGTGCAGGACCGCCGGATACTGCGGCAGCGCGAGCAGTCCCTGCGGCGTCTCCGTGGCCACCACCAGCAGTCGAGTCGTGCCGGCGGCCACACCCCGCCGCGTCTCGAGCGCCGTGACGTAGGCTGCCGCCTCGACAATCTCCCCGGGTGCGGAGATCTTCGGCAGCACGATGCCCTCGGGGAGCCGCTCGGCGCCGACGGCCTCGAGGTCTTCGCGCAGCAGGCCGCTCTCAGGCCCGTTGACCCGCACCCACAGCTGCGGCCCGGAGCCGGCTGCAGCTAAGCGCAGCAGCTCAGCCACCCGTGCGCGCGCGGCCGGCAGGTTCGCCGGATCCACCGAATCCTCGAGGTCGAGGATCAGTGCGTCCGCGTCGGTGGCGAGCGCCTTTTCCTGCTTGCGTGCGCTGTCACCCGGAACGAACAGCAGCGAACGCAGCGGCGCGGGCTGGCGCTCGGCACTCACGCCGCCGGCCTCTTCATCATCAGCGCCGTGCGGCGGCAGGAAGCGACCTCCTCGTCGCGCTGGTTCCAGGCGCGATGCTCGAATACGACCAGGCCCGAGTCCTGGCGCGACTGGCTGTCGCGCTTCGAAACCACCGTGGTCGCGACGTGCAGCGTGTCGCCGATCAGTACCGGGCGCGGGAACCGCACCTCTTCCCAGCCGAGATTCCCAAGGGTCGTACCGTAGGTCGTGTCGTAGACCGACAGCCCCACCAGCAGGCCGAGCGTGAACACGCTGTTCACGATCCGCTCTCCAAAGGGCGTGCCCTTGGAGTACTCGGCGTCCAGGTGCAGGGCGGCCGGGTTCATGGTGAGGGCGCTGAACAGGAGGTTATCGGTCTCGGTCACGGTGCGCCGCACCAGGTGTTCGAAGCGCTGCCCTACGTCGAATTGCTCGAAATAAAGTCCCGCCACGTTCGCCTCCTGAAAGTCCGGCTCTAGTGTTGCATAGGCTCATAACCCCAGAAAGAGGTTCACCCAACCACACGGTATTTAGAGGCCCGGAACCGTACGCCTATAGTCGATCGACATGTACCAGTACGACGAGCTGGATCAGGCGTTTGTCGACCAACGCGTCGCGGAATTTCGCGATCAGACGCGGCGCCATCTCGCGGGGCAGCTTTCCGAGGATGAGTTCCGCCCGCTGCGGCTGCGCAACGGGCTGTACATCCAGCGGCATGCGCCCATGCTGCGCATTGCCATTCCCTATGGGCTGCTCGCCTCGCGTCAGTTAGCTAAGCTCGCCGACATCGCGCGCCGCTACGACCGCGGCTATGGTCACTTCACCACGCGGCAGAACCTGCAGCTGAACTGGCCCAGGCTCCCCGACGTCCCGGACATCCTGGCCGAGCTCGCCACCGTGCAGATGCACGCCATCCAGACCAGCGGCAACTGCGTGCGCAACGTCACCGCCGATCACCTGGCCGGCATCGCCCGCGACGAGATCGACGATCCGCGGCCCTACTGCGAGATCATCCGCCAGTGGGCCACCCTGCACCCGGAATTCACCTACCTGCCGCGCAAGTTCAAGATCGCCGTGACCGGCTCACCGGAGGACCGCGCGGCGTCCGAAGTGCACGACATCGGGCTGCACCTGGCGCGCGACGCGCAGGGCGACATCGGCTTCACGGTGCTGGTGGGCGGGGGTCTCGGGCGGGCTCCCGTGATCGGGCAGGTGATTCGCGATTTCCTGCCCCTCCCCGACCTGCTGTCCTACCTGGAAGCGATCCTGCGCGTCTACAACCGCCACGGGCGGCGCGACAACCTCAACAAGGCGCGCATCAAGGTGCTGGTCAAGAGCTTGGGCATCGCGCGCTTCCGCGAGCAGGTGGAAGCCGAGTGGCAGCTGTCGCGCGCGAGCGCTGCGCGGCTGCCGGCCGCCGAAGTCGAGCGGGTGCGCGGCTTCTTCAGGCCGCAACCCTACGAGACACTCGAGGACTTCGACGCCAGCGCCGGCCGCGAACCAGCCTTCCAGGCCTGGTATCGCTACAACACCCGTCCCCATCGCGTGAGCGGGTATCGCGCGGTGTTCGTGTCGCTCAAGGCGCACGGACAGAACCCGGGGGATATGAGCTGTGAGCAGATGGAGGCGGTCGCCGCGCTCGCCGAGCGCGTGAGCTTCGGCCTCATCCGCGCCACCCACAATCAGAATCTGCTGCTCGCGGACGTGCGCCAGAGCGAGCTCTACGACGTGTGGCTCGAGCTCGAACGCCACCAGCTCGCCATGCCGAACATCGGCACTCTCACGGACATGATCGCCTGCCCGGGGCTGGATTTCTGCTCGCTCGCCAATGCCGGCACGCTCGGGGTCGCGAAGCAGATCCAGGAGCGCTTCAACGATCTCGACTACCTGTACGACCTGGGCGACATCGAGATCAAGATGTCCGGCTGCATGAACGCCTGCGGGCATCACCACGTCGGCCACATCGGCATCCTCGGCGTCGACAAGCACGGCGAGGAGTGGTACCAGATTACACTCGGCGGCTCGGCGAACGGCTTCACGGCACTGGGTGAAGTCATCGGTCCGTCGGTACCGAAGAACGAAGTCGCAGCGACCATCGAGCGTATTGTCGAGGCGTATCGCGCGCTGCGCGCCGAGGGTGAACGCTTCATCGACACGTTCCGCCGCGTGGGCGTGACGTCCTTCAGGGAGAGCGCCTATGCGACGCATCCTGCGGCGGCGTGAGATTGTCGCGGACGACTGGATTCATCTCGGCGAGGACGCCGCGGACGGCGCGGCGCTGATCGTGCCGCTCGCAGAGCTGCGCAAGGACCCGGGGCGCTGGTGGCAGTGGCCGGGGCGACTCGGCGTACGCCTCACCCCCGTCGATCGGGTGGAGGAGTTGGCGGATGAGCTGCCGCGGCTCGACCTGGTGGCGGTGGAATTTCCCAACCCCGGCGATGGCCGCGGGTACTCGCAGGCGCGGCTGCTGCGCGAGCGCCTGGGATTCAGGGGCGAGTTGCGCGCCGTGGGCGCCGGCGTACGCCAGGACCAGGTGTTTCTGCTGGCGCGCTGCGGGTTCGACGCCATCGAGCTCGCGGGCGGTGAGGATGCGGACGCCGCCCGCGGCGCGCTGCAGCGCTACGACGTCGCCTATCAGCCGGGAGCGCCCGAAACTGCAATTCGCAGGCAACGCTTCTTCGCGACATAGTTAAGCGGTTGCTTGACTGTCGGCCCGCACACTCTGCTGCCGCGGGGATGCTGCTGCTGCCGCGCTGCTAGCGATGCGGCAGCGTGATGTCGGCAAACAGCTGGGTCACTTCCTCGGCGGAGGTGGCACGGTGAGCGCGTTCCACCAGACGCCGGTCCAGGTGCGGCGCCAGCAGCTGCGCAAACTCATACATGTACTTGCGCAACAGCGTGCCGCGGCGAAACCCCATCCAGGTGGTGTGCGCCGCAAACAGGTGCGAGGCGTCGATCGCGGTCAGGTCCGGGTCGCGTTCATCGACCGCCATGTGCGCGATGATGCCCACACCCAGCCCCAGGCGCACGTAGGTCTGGATGACGTCTGCGTCGCGCGCGGTAATGGCGATGTTCGGCGTCAGTGCCGCCCTGGCAAACGCCTGATGGAGCGAGGAGGGCCCGGTGAAGCTGAACGTGTAGGTGATGAGCGGGTACGCCGCCAGCGCCTTGAAGCTGAGCCGTGCGCCGTTGGCCAGCGGATGGTCTTTCGGCACGATGACCGTGCGATACCAGCGGTAACAGGGTAACAGGGTCAGGTCGGAAAACAGCGCTTCCGAGCCGGTCGCGATGGCGCAATCGATACGATCGCTCGCCACCATCTCCGCGATCTGCTCGGACGTGCCCTGATGCAGGTTGAGACGCACCTGCGGGTAACGAGCACGGAATTCCCGGATCACATCCGGCAGCACATAACGCGCCTGCGTATGGGTCGTGCCGATCGACAGGCTCCCCTTACCCTCATCCCGCAATTCGGTCGACAGGTGCCGGATGCTCTGGGCTTCCTGCAGGATCCTCAGCGCCCGCTCGATCACCTGCTGCCCCGCGGGCGTGATGCGCGTGAGATTGCGTCCCTCGCGCACGAAGATCTGAAACCCCAGCTCGTCTTCGAGGAGCTTGATCTGCTTGCTCACGCCCGGCTGCGAGGTGTGCAGCTTCTGCGCTGCCGCCGTGATGTTGAGACCGTTCTGGGCGACGGCGGCGAGATAACGCAACTGGTGGAGCTTCATTGGACCTAAGCCTAACCCAACCGGCACCGTCCTGTTACCGGTCTATAACCGGCGCGCAGCCCTTCAGAAGCAATCATTCGTTCAGTGAGGCACGGGGGCGTCGTATTGTCGGACGCATCATGGCAGAGCTGGCAGCGCTGGAACTGGAACACAAGGCAGCGGCGGTGCGGGCGCAGCTCACCGCCGCCTTAGGCCAGCACGGGCGGCTGGTGTATTCGAACAGCCTGGGCGCCGAAGCGATGGTACTCACCGACATCATCTGGTCGTACCTGCCGCAAATCGACGTCTTCAGCATCGATACCGGCCGCCTGTACGAGGAGACCTATGAGCTCCTCGAGAAACTGCAACGCCGCTACCAGCGCACCATCCGGGTCGTCTACCCCGACGCCCGGGGGCTCGAGCGGCTGGTGGCACGCCAGGGCGTGAACGGCTTCTATCACAGCCTCGAGGCGCGCCTCGAGTGCTGCCGCATCCGCAAGGTGGAGCCCTTCAAACGCGCGATCGCCGGCTACCCGGCCTGGATCACCGGGGTGCGCCGCGAGCAGTCGGCGGCGCGCGCTCACGGCGAGGCCGTGGAGTGGGACGTGGAGCACGGTCTGTACAAGATCAGCCCGCTGCTCGAGTGGACCGAAGCAGAGGTGTGGCAGTACATCCGCGCGCGCAAGCTGCCGTACAATCGTCTGCACGATCGCCAGTTTCCGAGCATCGGGTGTTCGCCGTGCACGCGCGCCATTCAGCCCGGCGAGAGCCGCCGCGCCGGCCGCTGGTGGTGGGAGCAAGCGGAGTCCCGCGAATGCGGCCTGCATCCGAGAGCGACTCCCGCGGCCGTGCCGGCCTGAGCCACGGAGCGGGGAGCATGGACTATCTGCCGGTGTTTCTGCGCCTTCACGCCCAGCCGGTGGTGGTGGTGGGCGGTGGTCAGGTGGCGCTGCGCAAGGCGGCGTGGCTGCGCAAGGCCGGCGCGCGCGTGACCGTGGTTGCGCCGCGCCTGCACCCCGAGCTCGAGCAGCAGGCCGCCCGCGGCGAGCTCACCCATATCGCCGCCGGATTTTCCCCCGCACAGCTCGCGGACGCGGTCGCGGTCGTCGCCGCGAGCGATGATCGCACGGCCAACGCCGCGGTCTCGGCCGCCGCGCGCGCGCGGCGCGTGCCGGTCAACGTGGTCGATGATGCGGAACTGTCGACCTTCATCTTTCCCGCCATCATCGATCGTTCCCCGATCGTCGTCGCGGTGAGCTCCGCGGGTCACTCCCCGGTACTCGCGCGGCGCGTGCGTGAGCAGATCGAAGCGCTGCTGCCCGAGCGTCTCGGCGCACTCGCGCGCTTCATGGGTGCGCGGCGCCAGGCGGTGCAACGCGCGCTCGCACCGCGAGCGCGCCGCGCGTTCTGGGAGCGCATCGCCTCCGGTCCCGTCGCCACGCACGTGCTGGCCGCAGATGAGACCCGGGCGGATCGAGCGTTGGCGCGGGAACTGCTGACCTCCCGGCTCACCGCGCCGCGCGCCGCCGCCGGCGAGGCACTCGGGGAGGTGTACCTCATCGGCGCCGGCCCCGGCGATCCGGATCTGCTCACGCTGCGGGCGCTGCAGCTGCTGCAGCGCGCCGACGTGATTCTCTACGACCGGCTGGTGAGCGAGGCAGTGTTGGAACGCGCACGCCGCGATGCGGAACGCATCTTCGTCGGCAAGGCGTGCGGCGAGCGCCGACAGCAGGAGCACATCCACGAGTTGCTGGTGCGCCTCGCCGGCGAGGGCAAGCGCGTCGCACGCCTCAAGGGCGGCGACCCGTTCGTGTTTGGGCGCGGCGGCGAGGAGATCGAGGTGCTGGCCGCGCACGGCATCCCCTACACCGTGGTCCCGGGAATCACCGCCGCGCTCGGCGCTGCAGCGGCTGCCGAGCTGCCACTCACCCACCGCCGCCTGGCCAACAGCGTCACCTTCCTGAACGGCCATGCGAGCGACAGTACCCCGTCCGACTGGCGTTTTTTCGCAAACCCGCGGCACACGGTCGTCGTCTATATGGGGGTGGCACAGCTCCCGGGGATCATCGCGAGCCTCCGGGCCGCCGGGGCCGCGCCCGGGCACCCCGTGGCCATCATCGAGCGCGCGACACTGCCCGAACAGCGGATCCTGCGCGGCACCCTCGCCAATATCACGGCGCTGGCCGCAGAGCAGCAGGTCGCGCCGCCGGCGCTCCTGATCGTGGGCGACGTGGCGGGGTTTGCCGCCACGGATATGGGCGCCGCCACACCCCAGCCTGCAGCGGCCGCGGCAGCGCTGACATGAGCCTCGTAAGCGGCTTCGCCGGCGCTGTCGGCAACACGCCACTCATCCGGCTCAGGGGCGTGAGTGAAGAAACCGGCTGCGAAATCCTCGGCAAGGCCGAGTTCATGAATCCCGGCGGCTCGGTCAAGGACCGGGCGGCGAGCGCGATCGTTGTGGAGGCCGAGCGCCGCGGGGAGCTCTGCCCGGGAGGCACGGTGGTCGAGGGCACAGCCGGCAACACCGGTATCGGGCTCGCCCACGTGTGCAACGCGCGCGGCTACCGCTGTGTCATCGTCATGCCCGATAACCAGGCGCCGGAAAAGTACCGGCTGCTGGAAATGCTGGGTGCGCAGGTGCACCAAGTGCCGGTCGTTCCCTACAGCAACCCCAACCAGTACCAGAAGGTCGCGCAACGCCTCGCGGCATCCCTCCCGAACGCCATCTGGTCCAACCAGTTCGACAACACCGCAAACCGCGACACCCACGCACGCACCACCGGCCCCGAGATCTGGGCTCAGACCAACGGCCGGATCGATGCCTTCGTCGCTGCCACGGGCACCGGCGGCACGTTTGCGGGCGTGGCGGAGTACCTCAAGTCACGCCGCCCCACGGTTCGCTGCGTGCTCGCCGACCCTCCGGGCAGCAGCCTGTACCAATACGTGCGCAGTGGAACGCTGCAAGCCACCGGCAGCGGATCGATCACCGAGGGCATCGGCATCGGGCGCATCACCGCAAACCTCCAGGGCGCTCCGATCGATGACGCCGTGTACGTCGAGGATGCCGACACGGTGCGCTACGTCTACCGGCTGCTGCACGAGGAAGGACTGTTTCTCGGCGCTACCTCCGGCATCAACGTCGCCGCGGCGGTGCGCGTGGCGCAGGGGCTCGGGCCCGGACACACCATCGTCACGGTGCTGTGCGATAGCGGAGCAAAGTACCAGTCACGCCTGTTCAACCGTGAATGGCTTGAACACAAGGGTCTGGCCGCGTATGCACCCCGGCCGCCCGCGGCCGTCCCCGTTGTCCTGCGAGCCGCCCTGGTCGCCTGATCTGAGCGCGCGCGGCGTGAGGCCGCGCTTTGCCATCGGCACCTGGGTCGAGGGTCTGGCCGCCGGTGCGCCTCTCGTGAGATAAGCCGGCCCATGAATGACGTGCCCAGCTCCGCCGAGCTCGATGCCCTGCGCCTGAGTCTCGAGGTGGCCGTGCGCAGCGTCGGCTTCAGCCTGCCGCTGGCGGTGCTGGTCGCCTGGATCCTGACACGCGCGCGCTTCCCGGGCCGGATACTGTTCGATGCGTTTGTGCATCTGCCGCTGGTGCTGCCGCCGGTGGCCGTGGGCTACGTGTTGCTGATCCTGTTTGGCGCACGCGGTCCCATCGGCGCATGGCTGCGCAGCCATTTCGGCATCGAACTGGCGTTCACCACCGCCGGCGCGGCGCTCGCCACCGCGGTCATGACCTTTCCGCTGATGGTGCGCGCGATACGACTCTCGCTGGAGAATGTGGACCGCGGGCTGGAGGAGGCGGCGCGCACGCTGGGTGCAGCTCCGGTAGACCGGTTTGTCTCCATTACCCTGCCGCTGATGCTGCCCGGGATCCTCGCCGGGGCCGTCACCGCCTTTGCCGCCGGCCTGGGCGAGTTCGGCGCAGTCATCACCTTCGCCTCCAACGTTCCCGGCGTGACCCGCACGCTCCCCCTCGCGCTCTACACCGCGATGCAGTCACCCACCGGCGACGCACTGGCGCTGCGGCTTGCGCTGCTGTCCTTCGGGCTGGGCCTGCTGGGCCTTCTGGCCTCCGAACTGCTGGTGCGGCGCGTGCGCCGCCTGCTGGGCCGCTAGGATGTTGCAGGTCTCGGTGGTGAGGAAGCGCCCCGGGTTCTCACTGGAAGCGACGTTTGCCGCACCCACCCCGGGCGTCATCGCGCTGTTCGGCCGCTCCGGCAGCGGCAAGACCACGCTCGTCAACATCATCTCCGGGCTCTCGGCACCGGATGCGGGCGACATCCGGCTCGATGAGGACGTGCTCACCGACACGGGCGCTTCAATCGCCGTACCGGTCGAGCGCCGGCGCACCGGTTATGTGTTCCAGGACGCGCGGCTGTTCCCTCACCTGAACGTCACCGGCAACCTGCGCTATGGCGAGAAGCGAGCGAGCGCCGCACCACAGGTCATCGGTTTTGACGAGGTCGTGACGCTGCTGGGGCTGAGGCAGTTCCTGCAGCGGCGGCCCCGTGAGCTCTCGGGAGGCGAGCGCCAGCGCGTGGCTCTCGGACGCGCCCTGCTCTCGCAGCCGCGCCTGCTGCTGCTCGATGAGCCCCTCGCCTCGCTCGACCTGGCGCGCCGGGAGGAGGTTCTGCCATATCTCGAGGCGCTGCGTGACCACCTCGCGATCCCGATGGTTTACGTGAGTCACCAGTTCGACGAGGTCCTGCGCCTGGCCACCCACGTCGTACTGCTGGAGGCAGGCAGGGTAGTGGCGCAGGGGCCGGTGAACGAGGTAAGTCTGCGGCCGGAGCTGCAAAGCATCGTGGGACCGGATCTCGTCGGCGCGGTGCTCGAGGGCGTCGTCACGCGCCTGGACCCCGCCAGCGGCAGCGCCGATCTGGCCGTTGGCAGGGGCATACTGCAGGTCAGTCTGCGCGATGTCCCGGTCGGGTCACGTGTGCGTCTGCAATTGCTGGCGCGCGACGTGATCCTCGCGACTCAGCCGGTGCAGGGCCTGAGTGTGCGCAACGCGCTGGCGAGCACCGTGACCGCGATCTCGAACGATGACTACGGGGCCGTGCTGGTCAGGCTCGACGTGGGCGGGGAGACCGTGCTCGCACGCATCACGCAAAATGCCCTGCAGGCACTCAAGCTGCGCCCGGGCGATGCGGTGTGGACGCTGGTGAAGGCGGTATCGACGCGCGGACATGCGTTTCGGCTAGGATCGGGGGCCTAGTGCACCGGACAACCATGCAAGCACCTCATCCGTTACTCGCCGCCTACTACCAGGCCGAAGGCGATCGCAGCACGTGGGTGCGCGGAATTTTCGATCGAACGGCCGCCGACTATGATCGCCTCGAGCGCATTCTCGGACTTGGGAGCGGCTCCTGGTACCGCAGGCGAGCCCTCAGGGGTGCGGGTCTGAGGCCTGGAATGAATGTTCTCGACGTCGGGACCGGCACGGGGTTGCTCGCCTGCGCCGCCGCAAGGATTGTCGGTGATCCCGCGCGCGTCACCGGCGTGGATCCGAGTCCGGGCATGATCGAGCACGCCAGGGTGCCAGCAGGCGTCCGGCTTGTGAGCGGCAGTGCCGAAATGATTCCGGCCCCGGACTGCGCCGCCGACTTCCTCAGCATGGGCTACGCCCTCCGCCATATCAGCGATCTGCCCGCGGCGTTTGCCGAATTCTACCGGGTCATCCAACCGGGCGGCCGCTTGTGCGTGCTCGAGTTCTCACTCCCGGCAGGGGCCGTACCGCGTGCGATCGCGAAAGCCTGGCTTAACGGGTTCGTGCCCAGGATCGCGGCACTCGTCGCCCGTCGCGACGCGCCCTTACTCATGCGCTACTGCTGGGACACCATCGCGGCCTGTGTGCCACCCGACACGATCCTCCGAGCGATCGGCGAGGCCGGCTTCGTGGACGTCGAGCGGCACGTCGAACTCGCCATATTCTCAGCGTACCGCGCGCGCAAACCCGCTACGCGTCCGGCACCGGTTTCTCGCTCACCATGGTGAGCACGTCGTAGTTCGCGACCGCCTCGCCGTGCTGGTTGGTGATCGCGGTGTCCCAACGCACCTCACCGTAGCCGGCGCCCGCGCGCAGGGATTTCTCCTTGCAGGTGAGGCGCACCTTGATGCGGTCGCCGGGCTTCACCGGCTTGGTGAATCGCAAGCCGTCGATCCCAAAGTTCGCAAGCACCGGGCCGTACGGCGGATCGACGAACAACCCGGCCGCCGCCGACACCAGAAAGTAGCCATGCGCGACGCGACCGCCGAACAGCGGATTGCGCGCGGCCTGCGCTTCGTCCATGTGCGCGTAGAACCTGTCGCCCGACAGAGCGGCGAAGCGCTCGATGTCCTCGACCGTGACCTCGCGTTCCACGGAATTGAAGGTATCGCCGATCGCAAGCTGCGGGAAGGGTTTGCGGAACGGGTGCGTGCCGGGGTCGAGTTCGCGCGCGCCCTTCACCCAGCGCCCGGTGACCGCCGTGACGACGTCCGGCGTGCCCTGCACGGCGGTGCGCTGCATGTAGTGCATCACGCCGCGGATGCCGCCCATTTCCTCACCGCCGCCGGCGCGCCCCGGACCGCCGTGCACCAGGTGCGGCAGCGGAGAGCCGTGCCCGGTGGACTCCTTGGCGCAATGCCGGTTCACGACCACGATGCGGCCGTGAAACGGCGCAAGTCCCTGGACCAGCCGCGCCGCGACTGCATCGTCGGCGCTGAAGATCGAGCTGACGAGGCTGCCGCCGCCGCGCCGGGCGAGAGTGACGGCATCCTCGACCGTGTCATAGGGCATGAGCGTGCACACCGGACCAAAGGCCTCGACGGAGTGAATCGCGCGGGCGCTGCCCACATCGCGGCAATACAACAGGATCGGAGCCACGAACGCGCCCCGGTCGGCATCGGCACCCACGGGCTGCGCCTTGCCGGAATCGCCGTACACCACTTCCGCCTCACGCTTGAGTTTGCCCAGCTGCTCCAGGACCTCGCGTCGCTGGCTTAGGGACGCCACCGGGCCCATGCGGACGTTTTCCAGGCGCGGATCACCCACGACGACCTTGGCAAGCGCGGTCCGCATCGCGTCGACGACCTCCGTGACGCGGCCCGCGGGCACGATCGCCTTTCTGATTGCGGTGCACTTCTGTCCCGCTTTCACCGTCATCTCGCGCGCCACTTCGCGCACGAACAGCTCCAGCTCCGGCGTGCCGGCCGCGGCATCGGGACCCAGGACCGAGGAGTTGAGCGAATCGGTCTCCGCGGTGAAGCGCACCGAGTTGGCGCTCACCACCGGATGCTGGCGAAGCTTGAGCGCCGTGCTTGCAGATCCGGTGAACGACACCACGTCCTGGCAGGTGAGGTGCTCGAACAGATCCCCCACGCCTCCGCAGATGAGCTGCACGGCGCCTTCCGGCAGGATCGCAGACTCCACGATCTGCCTGAACACGCGTTCGGTGAGGTAACAGGTCTGTGAGGCCGGCTTCACGATCGCCGGCACGCCGGCGAGCAGCGTCGGCGCCAGCTTCTCCAGCATGCCCCACACCGGGAAATTGAACGCGTTGATGTGCACCGCGGCGCCTTCGAGCGGCACGCAGATGTGCTGTCCCACGAAAGTCCCGGTCTTCGACAGCCCTTCCACGCCGCCATCGACGTACACGCGGCTGTCGGGCAGCTCGCGCGTGCCCTTGCTCGCGTACACGAACAGCGTGCTGATGCCGCCGTCGATGTCGATCCAGGAGTCAGCCTTGGTGGCGCCGGTCGCGTAGGACAGCGGGTAGAAATCGTCCTTGTGCTCGGAAAGAAACCTGGCCAGAGTCTTGAGCAGCGCCGCGCGCTCATGGAACGTGAGCCTGCGTAAGTTGCGTCCGCCGACCTCGCGTGCGTGCTCGAGCATCGCACCTGAGTCGAGCCCGTCGGCGGTGGCGTTGGCGATGACCTCACCCGTGGTGGCATCGCGCAGGGCAACGCCGGCGCCAAGGCCCGGGCGCCACTTGCCGGCAACAAAACTCTGAAGTTGCATGGTGCTCATTCTCCGCTTACGACCTGCCCGTCAACACGGTAGGAGCGTCCGCGAAACAGCGCAATGCGCTCGCCGCGCTGGTTGGAAACGCTGATCTCGTAGATGCCATTGCGCTTGCTGCGCCACAGCTCGCTCGCCTCGGCCGTGAGGTCGTCGCCCTCCCGGGCCGCCGCCAGAAAATCAATCGTGGCCGCGGCGGCCACGGTGCTCTCATTGTGCGAGTTGCAGGCAAACGCAAACGCGCTGTCGGCGAGCGCGAAGACGATACCGCCATGACAGAGGCCATGGCCGTTGAGCATGTCCGCACGCACCGTCATGGCAACCCGCGCCCACCCGGGGCGCACGCCCGTGATACGCATGCCGAGCGCCTGGGAGGCGCGATCGCGTTCGAACAGCCCCGCGGCCGCGCGCTCCGCCCGGCGCTGCGCCGCGCTGACCGTGTCCGGTGGAACAGCCATGGCGCGCGGCCTTCAGCGTCCGGTGAAGCGCGGCGCGCGCTTGTCGGCGAAGGCTGCGACCCCTTCGGCGTAATCCATGCTGTGGCCGAGTTCGCCCTGGTAGTCACGCTCGATATCCAGCTGCTGCGGCAGCGTGCGCGTCAGCCCCTCGTAAATCGCCTGCTTGGTTCGGGCGAGCCCGCGGGTCGGTGCGGCGGCGAACTGCCGCGCCAGATCCTCGACCGCGGCAGCGAGTTCACCGTCTTCGACGCAACGCCAGATCAGCCCCCAGGAAGCGGCTTGCTCGGCGCTGAGCTTGTCGCCGAGCAACGTGAGTCCCAGCGCGCGCGCCGTGCCGACGAGGCGTGGCAGAGTCCAGGTGCCTCCCGAATCGGGCACCAGTCCGAGCTTCGAGAAGGCCTGCACGAAGCTCGCCGAGCGTGCGGCGATCACCAGATCACAGGCGAGCGCAAGATTGGCGCCGGCACCGGCGGCAACGCCGTTGACCGCCGCAATCACCGGCATCGGCAGCGAACGCAGGGCGAGCACCAGCGGCTTGTAGTTCTTCTCGATCGATGCGGCCAGATCAGGCGGCGCACCCCCGGGCGTAACCGCCCGATCGTTAAGATCCTGACCGGCACAGAAGCCCCGCCCCGCTCCGGTAATCACCAGCACCCGGGCGGCGGAGTCCTTGAGGGATACCAGTGCGGCGCGCACCTCGGCATGCATCTCGGTGTTGAAGCTGTTCAGGCGCTCCGGCCGATTGAGCGTCAGGCGGGCGACGCCGTCGGCCGTCTCGAAGACAATGTTCTGGTAGCTCACGAACGAACTCCGCTAACCCGTGGCGCAACTCTGGCGGCGTGCAGCGCCGCAGTCACTTCTCGTCGTAATCGAGCTCGAGCGAGGCGCTCTTGACGCGCGACTGACATGCCAGCACGTACCCCTGCTCGAGCTCCCAGTCCTCCAGCGCATAGTTCTGCGCCATTGCCACTTCACCGCGAACCACCTTGGTGCGGCAGGTGGAGCACACGCCGGCACGGCAGGAGAACGGCAGCTCGATGCCGGCGCGTGCGGCCGCGTCGAGCACCGTCTCGTCGTCCATTTTCATGGCAAAAGCGCGGCGCCGCCCGTCCATGAGAATCGTGACTTCGGCTTCTCCGGCAGCCGGCCCGGCCGCCGCTGCCGCGGCGGCACCATGGGCCGGGGCCTGAGCGCCGCGGTGGGCGGCGTCGCCGGCAGTGGTCGCAACCGTGAAATGCTCGGCGTGCACCCGGGCGCCGTCCACGCCCAGCTCCTGCAGCATGGCGGTGACCTGCTCGATCATGTCGCCGGGGCCGCAGACGAAATATTCCCCGACTTCCTTAGGCAGGAACAGCGTCGCTGCGAATTGCCGCACCCGCGCCGCATCCAGCCTGCCGTTGTACAGCTCGACCTCCTGCGGCTCGCGACTCATCACGAAATGCAGCGACAGCCGCTCGATGTAGCGGTCCTTGAGCGCCAGCAGCTCCTCCAGACACATGGCGCGGCCGGTGCCACTGTTGCCGTAGAACAGGATGACCCGCTGCGCGCCGCGCGCGAGCAGCGTGCGCACCACCGACAGCACCGGCGTGATGCCACAGCCGGCCGCAAACGCGACATAGGTCCCGGCAGCGGCGGTAAGCTCGCGCGGTGTGAAGCTGCCGTTTGGCGGCAGAACGTCCAGCAGGTCGCCGGGGCGCAGCTGCTCCGCCAGGTGGCGCGACATGCGCCCCAGCGCATGCACGCGCGGCACGATGCGCAGCGGCCATTCCCCGGGCGCATTCACCAGTGAATAGGTGCGCCGGGTTTCCTCGCCCTCGATCGCAACGCGCACCACGACGTGCTGCCCCGCGCTGCCGCGATACTCATCGCGCAGCTCCGCCGGCACCTCCAGCGCAATCGCCACCGCATCCTCCGCGTCGGGAGCGACCTGCGCGACCTTGAGCGAATGAAACTTCAGCATCTCAGAGGCACTTGAAGTAGTCGAAAGGCTCCTGGCAGTCGCCGCAGCGGTAGTGCGCCTTGCAGGGCGTCGAGCCGAACTCGCTCACGCGCTCGCTCGCGCGGCTGCCGCAGCGCGGACACGTCACGAGCGGCGCATCCCACAGGCGGCGGGGACTCGAAACCGGCTCTTCGGGGGGCGCAATGCCGTAGGCCTTGAGCTTGACACGCGCCGCGCTCGTCAGCCATTCGCTGGTCCAGGGCGGCGACAGCACCTCCTCGAGCACCGCGTCCGCGTGACCGCCCGCATCCAGCGCCGCCCGCACCGCGATGCGGATGACCTCGGTCGCGGGGCAACCCGAGTAGGTCGGGGTGATTCCAACATGCCACCGCCCATCGGCCTCGAGCCGCACGTGCCTCACGACGCCTAAGTCCACGATGCTCAGCACCGGGATCTCGGGGTCGGGCACCTCGGCGAGCAGCGTCCGGATGAGCTGCTCGCGCCCGGCGGCGGCCTCGGGTTCAATCACCACCTGACGCCCGGATAGGTGCGCTGCAGATGCTGCATTTCCGTGAGCATGTGTCCCAGGTGCTCGGTGTGCACGCCGCGCCGGCCGTGCCAGGGGTAAGGTTGCGCCGCCGGGCGCTTGAGGGTCGCGGCACGCAGATCCTCATCGATGCGCGCCGACCAGCGCGCTGCGGGTTCCACGAGCGCCGGCGCGATAGCGGCGGCCTGCATGCGTTCATCGACGTCATCGGCCGCGAACAGTTCCGCGGTAAAGCGCCACAGGGAATCGAGCGCCCCCTGAACACGCTGGTGACTCTCCTCGGTTCCGTCGCCGAGGCGCATGAGCCAGCCGCTGCTGAAGCGATGGTGATAACGGGTTTCCTTGAGCGCCTTGGCGGCGATGGCGCCGAGACGCGTATCCGCCGACCCCAGCAGGCCCTGGTAGGTCTCAAGCTGCCAGGCATCGAGCAGCCACTGGCGCACGATCGTCTGGCCAAAATCGCCGTTCGGCTGCTCGGCGAGTGTCAGGTTGGCGAACTCCGGCGCATCACGCAGAAAGGCCAGCGCGTCCTCGTCACGCCCGCGGCCCTCGATCTCGCCCGCGTAGGTGAGCAGCAGCCGCGCCTGCCCGATCAGGTCCAGGGCGAGGTTGGCGAGCCCCAGGTCCTCCTCGAGCGCCGGCGCGTGGCCGGCCCACTCGCCCAGGCGCTGCCCGAGCACCAGACTCGTGTCACCGAGGCGCAGGACGTAGCGAAAGTGCGCCTGCTGCTGTGCCGGGTCGCGCTCGTTCGGTGCGCCGGTCCTCGCGCTCACAGATTCTTGACCTCTTCCGGAATGGCATAGAAGGTCGGATGCCGGTACACCTTGTCACGTGCCGGCTCGAACAGCGAGTCGGCCTCCTCGGGGTCCGAGGCGATGATATCCGCCGAGCGCACCGCCCAGATGCTCACGCCCTCCTGGCGGCGCGTATACACGTCGCGCGCGTGCTCGATCGCCATGCGCGCATCCGCGGCATGCAGGCTGCCGACGTGCTTGTGCTCGAGTCCCGAGCGCGAGCGGATGAATACTTCATACAGCGGCCAATCCTCACTCATGCTCGCCTCCGGTGCTACGCGGCCTGCGGCGTGCGCGTGGGTTGCTTCCTGGCGTGCGCGGCCGCCGCTTCGCGCACCCAGCGCCCCGCCTCGTCGGCGGCGCGCCGCGCCTCGAGCCGTTCGCGGTTGCAGGGTCCGTTGCCCTTGAGCACCGCATGAAACTCGTTCCAGTCGATCGGGCCGATCAGATGGTGCTGCGTGTCAGGATCCCAGCGCAGCTCCCGGTCGGGAATCGCGAGCCCGAGAAACTGCGCCTGCGGCACCGTGATATCGACGAATTTCTGCCGCAGCTCGTCGTTACTGAAGCGCTTGATCTTCCAGCGCATCGACTGGGCGGTGTGCCTGGAGTCGGCATCGCTCGGGCCGAACATCATGATCGAGGGCCACCACCAGCGGTTCAGCGCATCCTGCGCCATGGCCCGCTGCTCGCTGCTCCCCTGCGCCAGCGTCAGCATGATCTCGAACCCCTGGCGCTGATGAAAGCTCTCCTCCTTGCAGATGCGCACCATGGCGCGCGCGTACGGGCCATAGGAGCAGCGGCAGATGGGAATCTGGTTCATGATCGCCGCGCCATCGACCAGCCAGCCGATCGCGCCGATGTCCGCCCAGGTCAGCGTCGGGTAGTTGAATATGCTCGAGTACTTGGCGGTGCCGGACAGCAGCTGCTCGAACATCTGCGCCCGTGAAATGCCGAGGGTCTCCGCGGCGCTATACAGGTACATGCCGTGGCCCCCCTCGTCCTGCACCTTGGCGATCAGCACCGCCTTGCGCCGCAGGCTCGGCGCGCGCGTGATCCAGTTGCCTTCCGGGAGCATGCCGACGATTTCCGAGTGGGCGTGCTGGGAAATCTGGCGAATCAGGGTCTGGCGATAGGCATCGGGCATCCAGTCCTTGGGCTCGATCTTGTCCTCGGCATCGACGCGCGCCTGAAAGCGCTGCGCCTGCGCCGGCGACTCGCCGGTGGCGGCGGGCAGCGGTTCCTTGCCGTGGGAATCGAGCGCCTGCGTATACATGATATGACACAAGACTAGCACGGCAACGCAGGTTTTTGTGTCACAATTTTCACCAGCCATGAACCGCAAGCCGAGCGCGCCGCTACCCGCCCCCGTTCGAGCCCTGCTGCGCAATTTTCGCGCGCAGCGGCCGCTGCGCGGGGGCTCGCTTCTCATCACCGTGTTCGGCGACTCCATCGCGCCGCGCGGCGGCGCGGTCACCCTCGGCAGTCTGATCCGCCTGGCGGCGCCCTTCGGCCTCACCGAGCGCCTGGTGCGCACCGCGGTCGCACGGCTGGCGCGCGACGGCTGGCTCGCGGCCAGACGCTCCGGCCGCCGCAGCGAATACCGTCTCACGCACAGCGGAGCGGAGCGCTTTGCGCAGGCGACCCGGCGCATCTACGGCGAGAGTCCTTCGGTGTGGGACGGCAAGTGGACGCTGGTGGTCGTGCCGGCGGGAAGGCCGCGCCGCGCGCAGCTGCGTGAGGACCTGAAGTGGCTCGGCTTCGGGCAGCTCAACCCCTCATTGTTCGCCCATCCCGGCTGCACCCCCGCACAGGCGCGCAGCTGGTTGCGCAATGTACGCGGCCCCGAAGATGCGCTGCTGCTGCACGGCATCAGCGCCGATCTCGGCAACGACCGCCGGCTCGCGACGCGCGGCTGGGATCTGAAGGACCTCGCCCGCCGCTACCGCCGCCTGGTCGCGAGTTTCGCGCCGGTCGAGTCGCTCCTCGGTCGGGGCACGGCACTCCCCGCCGACACGGCGTTCCTCGTCCGCACGCTGCTGATCCACGAATATCGCAGGATTCACCTGCGCGATCCGCTGCTGCCGCCGGCGCTGTTGCCGTCGAACTGGGTGGGTGCCAGCGCCTACGAGCTGTGCCGCCGCCTGTATGCGCGGGTGTTTCCCGCAGCCGAGCAGCACCTGTCGGTGACCGCGCACCAGCTGCACCGGCCCTTGCCGGCCGCAAACTCCGCGGCACACAAACGCTTCGGCGGCATCGCGCCCCCCTGACCGCGACCCTCGTCCCCGGAGTCTTGCAGATTACTGGCTCTCGGCTTTTGACAGCACCTTGACGACGTAGGTGAAGTCCTCACGATCGCACCCAAAGCCGTAGGTGCTCAAGAGCGCTGCGCTGGCGACTTCACCGCGGATCGTCACCGTATGAGTGCCGGGCGGAAGCGTGCGCACGAAAGCGCCAAGAGCGATGAGGTGGCTGCCGCCGCCATCCAGCAGTGGCGAGGTACTGGTGACGGGGCCTGCCACATAGGCTGGGCCGATCGGCGTGGACTCCTCGTCCACGATCAGGGAGAACCCGTGACCGCCGTAGCCTCCTGAGCCGAAGAAATATTGAGCGGCACTGCCTGAGCCCGTTGGGAACGCGCCGAGAACCGGTGGCGAATCATCAACGGTGAACAGCGGTACATAGAACGGCGTGCCGTATTTCACCACGAAGACGTTGCCCCCGTGTTGGACGAACCCAGCGCTGCCGTCTTGGCAAGTGACATTGACGAAGTAGGATTTGGAAAAATCTGCGTACAGAATCTGAAACGGGGTCATTGGATAGTAGGTCAGGCTATTGCCGCTGGTATCGAACAACGCAGTGGCACTCGCCATCGAGGTCAGGCTGTAGCCGAAAGGCTTTGCGTTTGGCGAAAGGACTGCATCGTCGTCAGCCCACGCAAACTGCGTCACGCAGGACACGCACAGCGCGGCGAGCGATGTCATCACACGCTTGGTAAACATTGTGACTCCCCCTGTTTGTCTGATTGACACAATCGAGACCGCGCCCGCGGGGAATCTCAGCGCGCCCAGACGCCGCGCTTACGCGCGAGCCACTGACATGGATTTCGCGCCGGCCGTGTTGGTTATCGAGGTCCCGCGAGTTCGCGCTGCGGGAGCTTAGGCAACTCCCCGGGATTTTAGAAGCTGGAAAACCCTACTGTTGGAGCTTGAGCTTGGCGATGGCGTCCGTTAACGCGCGGGCCGCCGGTCGATCACGCGCCGCGCCTTGCCGACCGAGCGTTCGATCGAGCCCGGATCACAAACCACGACCTGCGTGGAGATGCCGATCGTCGCCTTGATGCTGCTCTGCAGGTCATGCTGCAGGCGTGAGCGCAGCGAACCATCGCCGGCGATGGTCTCCAGACACTCCACCTTCACCGCCAGCTGATCCATGTGCGCCTCGCGCGTGAGCTCGAGCTGGTAGTGGGGCGCGACGCCCGGGAGCTTCAGCAGCAGCTCCTCGATCTGACTCGGGAACACATTCACACCCCGGATGATCAGCATGTCATCGCAGCGCCCGGTGATTCTTGCCATCCGGCGCATGGAGCGCGCCGTCGGCGCCAGCAGCGACGTGAGGTCGTGGGTGCGGTAGCGGATCACCGGCAGGGCCTCCTTGGTGAGCGAAGTGAGCACCAGCTCGCCCTGCCCGCCCTCCGGCAATACCTCCCCGGTGGCGGGGTCGACGATCTCCGGGTAGAAATGATCCTCCCAGATGACCGGCCCGTCCTTGGTCTCGATGCACTCGCTCGCCACGCCGGGCCCCATCACCTCCGACAGGCCGTAGATATCCAGGGCCTGAAGTCCCGCACGGCCTTCGATCTGCGCGCGCAGCGCTTCGGTCCAGGGTTCGGCGCCGAAGATGCCGGTGCGGAGCGACGTCGCCGCCGGATCGAGCCCCTGGCGCAGGAACTCCTCAACGATGGCGAGCATGTAGGACGGCGTGACCATGATGATGTCGGGCCTGAAGTCGCAGATGAGCTGCACCTGCCTCTGGGTCTGTCCCCCGGAGATCGGCACCACCGTGCAACCCATGAGCTCCGCGCCGTAATGCGCGCCCAGGCCCCCCGTGAACAGCCCGTAGCCGTAAGCGATGTGCACGATGTCGCCGCGGCGTCCTCCCGCGGCGCGGATGGAACGCGCCACCAGCGCAGCCCAGGTGTCGATGTCGCGGCGGGTATAGCCGACCACGGTCGCCTTACCGGTGGTGCCGCTCGAGGCGTGGATGCGGATCACCTGCTCACGCGGCACGGCGAACAGGCCGAACGGATAGCCCGCGCGGAAATCGTCCTTCTGCATGAAGGGGAAACGCTCAAGATCCGCCAGCGTCCTGAGGTCGTGCGGGTGAACGCCGGCGCCCTCGCACTTGCCCCGGTAGAGGGGCACGTTCTCGTAGGCGTGACGCACCGACCACCGGAGGCGCTGCAGCTGCAGGGCGCGCAGCTCGTCCTCGCTGGCGCGCTCGATGGGTTCAAGCTCCATGGCCATCTTACGCCGGCCAGCCGGTTAGCTTCTGCACGAACACCTGCATGAAGTGATTGGCCTGGTGGCCGTCCATTACGCGGTGATCCAGGGTCAGCGTGACGTAACAGCGCGGCCGCGCCACGATCTTCTGCTCGTCACCCTCCTCCACGACCACGGGGCGCTTCTCGAGTGTGCCCACTCCCAGGATCGCCGCCTGCGGCTGGTTGATGATGATCGGGGCCGCCAGGAGGCTGCCGCTGACGCCGTGGTTCGAAATGGTGAACGTGCCACCACGCACATCGGCCGGTGACAGGTTGCCGGCGCGGGCGCGCGTCACCAGCTCATCCAGAGCCCGCGCGGTGTCGAACAGATCGCGCGCGTCCGCATCGTGCAGCACCGGCACGATCAGCCCCACGCCTTGCACCGAGGTCGCCACGCCGATATGGATCGAGTCATAGATCTCCAGCGCCGTGTCGGTCCAGCGGCTGTTCGCTTCCGGCACTGCGCGGATCGCGGCCACCACAGCCTGCACGAAGTAGGCGGTGAGCGTCAGCGGCGCCCCGCGGCGCGCGAATTCGTCACGCTGGCGCGCACGATCCGTGAGCACCGCGGTCATGTCCGCCTCGAATACCGTCGTCACGTGGGGCGCGGTGTGCAGCAGGCTCTGCACCATGTGATCGGCAATGCGCTTACGGACCGCGGTGTGCGGCACCCGATGGCTCCTGCTGAGCGCTTCGGCGGCTGCGCCGGCCGGTGCGACACTCGCAGGCGCGTGCCGGCGGCGTTCCGGTGCGCTCCCCGGGGCCGCCCGCAGCACGTCCTCGACGGTGATGCGGCCCGCCGGCCCGGTACCGCGAACCGCGGACGGATCGAGCCCGCGCTCACTCAGCAGGCGCCGCACCGCCGGGCTCAACCCGCCGGCAGCCGTCGGCGCGCGGGTCTCGCTCTGCACAGCGACCGGACTGGCGCTCGCCGCGGCCCGGGCAGTGGCGGCGGCAGCGGGCCTGGGCGCCTGGGCGAGCGCCGCGGCGGCGGTGCCCGTGTCAATGCGGCCGAGCAGTTCCCCGGGGGCGATCTCCTGCTGCTCGTGTTTGATGATCTCGCGCAGCACGCCCGTGCCGGGCGAGGCGACTTCGACTGTGACCTTGTCGGTCTCGATCTCGATGAGCGGTTCGTTCTCGGCGACGCTCTCGCCGACCTGCTTGAGCCAGCGCAGGATCTGTGAGCGCGTGCCTTCGGTCTGCTCCGCGGGAGCCCTGATTTCAACGCCGCGGCTCTCGGGGACGCTCACAGGCTGGCCAGCCGCTGAATGGTCTGCGTGATGCGCGCGACGTCGGGCACCGCCGCATCGAGCAGCAGCGGGCTGTGGGGACTGGGGATGTCGGGCATGGCGAGCCGCTCGATCGGTGCCTGCAGGCTGAAGAACCTGTCCTGCGCCAGCGTCGCGGCAATTTCCGCCCCGAAACCTGCGGTCAGGTTGTCTTCGTGCACGATGAGGCAGCGGTGGGTCTTCTCCACGGACGCGCACACCGCCGCCTTGTCCCAGGGCGACAGGGTACGCAGATCGAGCAGTTCCACGTCGACCTGTGACCGTGCGGCGGCAAGCTCGCAACGCTCCACCATGGCTCCCCAGCTGACCACCGTGACCTCGGCGCCGGCGCGCAGCAGCCGTGCCTTGCCAAAGGGCACCACGAACTCGTTGCCCGGATAAGGACGCCGCGCCCAGGCGCCATCGAGCATGGCCCGGTGCTCGAAGAAGATCACCGGATCATTGCCACGCAACGCTCGGCGCAACAGGCCCACCGCGTCCTCCGCGTTCGAGGGCACTGCCACCTGCCAGCCCACGCCGTGTACCCAGGCGACCTCGTTTGTCTGGCTGTGCCAGGGGTCGCCGCACTTGAAGAATCCGCCCGGCATGCGCACCACGATCGGGGCGGCAAAGCGATTGTGAGTGCGCCAGCGCAGCGTCCCGCAGTCATTCAACTGCTCGGCCGCGGGATCCGCGTACTTGCGGAACTGGATCTCCGCCACCGGCAGCAGCCCCGCGAGCGCCATGCCGACCGCCCGTCCGATGATCCCCTCCTCGGACAGGCTGGTGTCGAAGACGCGCTCCACCCCGTACTTGTCCTGCAGCCCGAGGGTCGCCCCGTGCACGCCGCCCTTGGGGCCGACGTCCTCGCCGAACACCAGCATGCGGGGATTGGCGGCGAGCTCGACATCGAGCGTGCGGCGAATCGCCGTCAGCATGTTGATGCGCGTGGCTTCCGGCTGCGCCGTCAGGCGCGAAGCGGCGAACACGTGTCCCTCGGGAGCGAGCCCGCCCTGCTGCTGCAGCGAGTGCGCGCCGTCGGAACTCTCCGAGAAAACATGGCGCGTCAGCTGCTGCGGGTCCGGCTGGGGTCGCGCCAGCGCTCTGTCAATCGCCTGTTCGACCTCGTGTCGCGCCTGACCCGCCAGGCGAGTCCATTCCGACTCAGCCATCACGACGGGGACCAGAAACTCATGCAGGTGTGTCAGCGGATCCCGTGCGCGCTCGTCCTTGAGGATCTGCGCCGACTTGTAGGCCTGCGTGTCCTGCCCGGAATGACCGGACAGGCGCGGAACCGTCAGACGCAGCAGCAGCGGCGCGCGTTCCTCACGCACCCGCGCGACCGCGCTTCGCGTCAGCTCGGCGGCCGCGGGCGGATCGGTCCCATCGCCCTCCAGGATGCTCAGGCCGGCAAACGAGCGCAGGTTCGCGGCGATGTTGCCGCCCGGGGTCTGCAGCTGCGAGCTCACGGAAATGCCAAAGCCGTTGTCCTCGATGTAGAACAACATGGGGAGCTTCAGCGTGGTCGCGATGGTGAGCGCCGACCAGAAGCCGTTGGTGGCGCAAGAGGCGTCCCCGCCCAACACCACGGCAATGCTGCGCGCGTAAGAGGCGTCCCGCAGCGCCTCATGCCGATAGCGAATCGCCTGTGCCCAGCCGGCGCCTGGGGTGTACTGCGTCCCGACGCCGCCGCACGCGGGCAGCACGGTCGGGCCGGTGTGGCCCGGGAGATTGAACACCACCCCGATGTCGCGGCCGCCGCTGAAGGAACCGCTGCGCGCGAGCGGGCCGGCGGCTGCATCTTCCAGGCTCACGCCGAGCGTGAGCATCAGCGGACGCGAGCGGTAGTAAACCGACACTCCGTCGTGCGCATCCGTGAGCTGCAGCCCGAGCAGGATCTGGGCCAGGTCGTGACCGCGCGCCGAGAACTGGTAGAGCACCTTGCGCTCGGGCACGAGGCGGGTCTCCTCGATGTCGTCGAGGGCGCGTGAAGCGTGCACGAGCGAGACGACGCGGACCCAGTCGGTCGCGTGGCCGGGCGCCTCTGGTGCGCGTGAAGCGTCGGGAATCGCGGCAGGCCGTGCAGACATGGCGGGTAAGCTTATGCTCCAAGTTGTGCAATTACCTTGCTTCAATTGCCCCATTGTGCGCCTTTCTGGCAATATTATTGCGTGACCAGGACCCTCGATCGCCTCGACCGGCGGATACTCGAACAGCTGCAGGCGGATGCGCGCATCTCCAACCAGGAGTTGGCGAAGCACGTCGGACTATCGCCCGCGCCGTGCTGGCGGCGCCTGCGGCGCCTGGAGGAGGCCGGATTCATTGCCGGCTACGCGACGCTGTTGCGGGCGCCGGCGATCGGCCTGCCGATTCTCGCGTACGCCGTCGTCTCGCTCGAAAACCATCACCCGGAATCGGTGCGGCAGTTCGATCAGCTCGTGAAGGAGCGCCCCGAGGTGCTCGAATGCCACTCCATGAGCGGCGCGAATGACTACCTGCTGCGCATCGTGGCTGCCAGCATGGAAGCGTACGAGCACTTCCTCTCGACACAGCTGCTGCAGCTCGCCGCGGTGCGCTCAGTCAACACCAGTTTTGTGCTGCGCACGAAGAAGTACACGACCCGGCTGCCGCTCGCCTGATGCCTGCTGCTGGCAGGCGCAATCGCTGCTGTCAGCACCCGCGAACCAGAAAGCGGAACCCGGCAGCTGTATGTCGGCGTGCTGCCACACGGCAGCCAACTCGTGCGTCGTGCGGATGGCGTCACGGGTTCTGCCCTGCGCCTTGAGCGCCGCGGCGAGTCCCCGCAGCGCCCAGCCGTTCTTGGGGTGGCGCCGCAAATCCTCCCGATAGACCTGTTCCGCCTGCGCGGCCCGCCCGGCCAGCAGCAGCTGCGCACCGAGCAGATGGCGCGCGGGGAAGAACCAGTCCGCCGGTTCGTTGTACGCCAGCTTGTCTTCGGCTGCGACCGCCTGCTCCAGCAGCGCGATCGCATCCTCGCGGCGTTCCTCGGACGCGGCGATACGGGCCGCCACGATCGCCTGCGCCACGCTCACCACGTCCCGCAGCGTGTTGAATCCCGCCAGTGTTTCCGGCGCAGCCGCGGCGCCGAGCTTCTGCAACTCGGCCAACGCGCCCTGCGCGTCACCGATGCGGCCGCGTGCGGCGAGCGCCACCCCGCGGGCGTACAGATAACCGGCCGTCAGACCGCTCGCCCGCGGATCGGGCGCCAGCTGCGCGATCATCTCGTCCCACAGCCCGAAGCGCACCAGTGCGGCGTACTGCTGCGTGAGGTTCCAGCCCGAGTCGCCCATGGCGAGCATCATCTCGACCGGGACGGTCTGCACCACGCTCTGCACGGCGGCGAGTGTCTCCGCCTTGCGTCCCTCCGTGGCCGCCGAGAACGCCAGGAACGAGTAGTTGTGGGCGAGATACATGGGATAGTAATCGGGCGCCGCGGTGGCCTCGAAATACGCCCGATCGGCCGCTACGCCGCGGCGGTTCGCCTCGGCCGCCTCCTCGTAGCGCCCGACGCGCTGCATGATGTGAGCCGGCATATGCTCCAGATGCCCGGCCGCCGGCATCATGCCGCGCAGCCGTTCGGCGGACGCCAGCGCCTTGCCGGGGTCGGGTGAGGCCTCCATGACGTGGATGTAGTAGTGATTCGCGCCCGGGTGGTTGGGGCTGCGTTGCAACACCGACTTGAGCCGCGCTTCGATCTCCAGCGTCCCCGCCACCGGCTGCCCGTCGGCCGTCCACAGCTTCCAGGCGTGCACGTTCATCTGCGCCTCCGCGCACAGGGTCTGCACGTCGGGATCATCCGGGAAGTGCTCGGCCACCTTGCGCATGGCGGCGGCGTAGGCACTGAGAATGGCGTCCGAGTCCGCCGGCGCCGGGGGCTGCGGCGCCGGATAGCGCGTGGTGAGAGCACCGATCAGCGCCTGCTCGACCGCGGAAGTCTGCGCCGCGTTCTCCTGCGCCTTGTGCAGCGCCTCCCAGGCAACGCGCGCGCGCGGCTCCTCCATCGCCGGAACGTTGTAGTTCGGGCCCACGGTGAGCGCCACGCCCCAGTAGCAGGCGGCGCACGCCGGATCGAGCTCGGCGGCCTTGGCGAAGGAGCGGGTCGACTCGTCGTGATTGAATGCCCACAACAGGCGCATTCCCTGGTCAAAATACTGCTGGGCCGGCGCCGAAGAGCTCGTCACGGCGCGGTGAAAGTCACCCAGTCCCTGGAACAGGCGCGCCCCGCGCGCCCAGTCGGCCACCGTTGCGGGCATCGGTTGCGGGTCCGCGTGCGCGGCACTCATCAGGGCCATCGTCGCCGTCATCACCGCGACCGTGACTGCGCGCTGCATAACTTCCCCCATGATCAGCCGCTCCAGCCCTTTCCAGACGCTGCCAGGCGTTCGAGGAGCGCCGCCGGCCGCCAGCGGGCGCCGTGCGTCGGCGCCAGGCGGCGCATGGTCTGCACCACCTGCGCCAGACCCGACTCCTGCGCCCAGTACATCGGGCCACCCCTGTAGGCGGGGAAACCGTAGCCGTTCACATACACCACGTCCACGTCGCTGGCGCGAATGGCGATGCCCTCCTCCACGATGCGCGCGCCTTCGTTGACCAGCGGGTGCAGCAGCCGCTGGAGAATCTCCTCATCGGGGATCTGCCGCCGCCGGATGCCCAGGTCGCGCGACACACCCTCGATGAGCGCCGCCACCTCCGCATCCGGGATGCGCGTGCGTCCCTCATACCGGTAAAAGCCCTTACCCGCCTTCTGACCCAGCCGTCCCTCGCCCACCAGGCGCTCCAGGATCGGCGACCAGCGCTCGTCCGGCGCAAGTGTGCGGCCCTTGCGGATGAGGAAGCCCACGTCGTTGCCGGCCAGGTCGCGCATCGCCAGCGGCCCCATCGCAAAGCCGAAACCCTCGATAACGCGATCGATCTGCTCGGGCGTTGCCCCCTCTTCGAGCAGGAACTCGGCCTCCGCCCCGTAGAACATCAGCATGCGATTGCCGATGAAGCCGTCGCAGTTACCCGCCAGTACCGCGACCTTGCCGAGGGTCTTGGCGAGCGCCATCACGGTCACGATAGTCTGCGGCGAGGTGTGTTTGCCGCGTACGTTCTCCAGCAGCTTCATGACATTCGCGGGACTGAAGAAATGGGTGCCCACGACCTTTTCCGGTCGCGAGGTGCTGGCGGCGATGGTGTCGATGTCGAGGGTGGAGGTGTTGGTGGCGAGCACGGCGTGCGCGGCGGCCACCCGGTCGAGCCTGGCGAACACCTCCTGCTTCACCTTCATGTCTTCGAACACCGCCTCGATGACAATGTCAGCACCGCTGAGCGCTTCGTATTCGGTGACGCCGTGAATCAGGGCGAGCGCCTGGTCCGCGCGCTCGCGCCTCAGGCTGCCGCGCGCCACCGAGCCGTCGTAGTTCCTGGCGATGAGGCCCAGGCCGCGCTCGAGCATCGCAGCCGACAGTTCCAGCACCGACACCGGGAGGCCGGCGTTGGCGAACGTCATGGCGATACCGGCGCCCATGGTGCCGGCGCCGATCACCGCGGCGCGCCGGATCGGCAGCGCGCTGACGTCCGCACCCAGGCCGGGAATCTTACGAGCCTCGCGCTCGGCGAAAAAAATGTGCACCAGCGCCTTGCGCTGCGGGCTGTCGCGGCACTCGATGAAATACTCGCGTTCGCGCGCCAGGGCCGTCTCTTTCGGGAGCGTGCAGGCGGCCTCGATGCTGTCGACGATTCTCCAGGGTGCGAGTTGTCCGCGCGCCCTGGGCTCGAGCTTGCGGCGAAACGCAGCGAACAGCTCCGGACTCACGGCGCGAATGCGCTCAGTCACATCGCTCGTGATCCGCAGGGGGCGCTTTTCCGCTGCGGCCTGCCGCGCGAAGGCGAGCGCGCCGGGGAGTGCCGGGTCCGCGAGTGCGTCCACCAGTCCCAGCTCCAGCGCACGTGCTGCGGGGAGGTGAGCACCCGAGGTGATGGCCTCGAGAGCGGCCTGCGGCCCTGCGAGGCGCGTGAAGCGTTGCGTGCCGCCGGCGCCGGGGATCAGCCCGAGCTTCACCTCCGGCAGGCCGACCTTCGCGCTCGCAGCGGCAAGGCGCCAGTGGCAGGCGAGCGCGAGCTCAAAGCCTCCGCCCAGAGCCACGCCGTCGATCGCGGCCACAATCGGTTTCGACGCCGCCTCCATCTGCGCCTGCACCTCGCGCGTGATGGGCGACTTCAGCACCAGACCCGAAGCCACCTCGTTGATGTCCGCGCCGGCGGCGAACGTGCCGTCGGCGCCCGTCACGACCACGGCCTTCACTGCCCGCTCCTGTTCGGCCCGTTGCAGCCCCTGCAGGAGTCCTTCGCGCACCGCGAGGCTCAGGGCATTCACCGGCGGATTGGCGATCGTCAGCACGGCGACATCGCCTTCCAGGCGATAATCTACGGCGGGCACTGAGGTTCTCCTCACTCGAGCGACAACGGCGCGACTGCGCGCATTCTACGACCCCGCGCACGCCGCGCGAGCGCTGTCACGACGCCCCGGGGCGGCTACCGCTACACTTGGCGCTCAGATGGACAACGCGGATGCGGTCGTGGTCGGAGCGGGCGTCGTCGGGCTGGCGGTGGCGCGGCAACTCGCGCTACAGGGGCGCGAGGTACTGATTCTCGAGGCGGCCGCGCACTTCGGCACCGGCGCCAGCTCGCGCAACAGCGAGGTGATCCACGCCGGCATCTACTATCCGCACGGCTCTCTCAAGGCACGCCTGTGCGTCGCGGGTCGTGAGCGCCTGTACGACTTCTGTCGCGCGCACGGCATCGCTCATCGGCGCTGCGGCAAGCTCATCGTGGCCGCCGAGAGCCGGCTTGCCGAGCTGACCCGGATCGCCGCGGCGGCGCGCGCCAACGGCGTGGAACTGGCATTCCTGAACCGGGCCGAGGCTGTGGCGCTCGAACCGCAACTCTCCTGTGCCGGGGCGCTGCATTCACCGCTCACCGGCATCGTCGATTCGCATGGTTTGATGCTGGCACTCCTCGGGGAGGCGGAGCGCCACGGCGCCACGCTGGTGTGCGCGAGCAGCGTCACGCGGGTGGTGCTCGAGGAGCGGGCGGTGCTGGTCGGCGTGAATGGCGCCGAACCGGCGCTGCGTGCCCGCACGCTCGTGAACTGCGCGGGGGTGCAGGCGCCGGCGGTGGCGCGCCTGATGGAGGGCTTTCCGCCGATGCACATCCCGGTGGCGTACTTTGCCAAGGGCAACTACTTCACGCTGAACACGCGCGCGCCGTTTCAGCGACTCATCTATCCGCTGCCCGAAGCGGGCGGACTCGGCATACACCTCACCCTGGACCTCGCAGGGCGGGCGCGCTTCGGACCGGACGTGGAGTGGATCGAGACCTGCGAATACAGCGTGGACGGGCGACGCGCCGCGGCGTTCTACGCGGCCATCCGCGAGTACTGGCCTGACCTGGAGGATGGCGCGTTGCAGCCCGCTTACGCCGGCGTGCGCCCCAAGATCTCCGGCCCTGCGGAAGCGGCCGCGGACTTTCGCATCGACGACGCCCGCACGCACGGCGTGCGCCCCGTGGTCAATCTGTTTGGAATAGAGTCCCCGGGGCTCACGGCCTCGCTGGCCATCGCCAGCGAGGTCGCGTCCCGGATCAACTGACGGCTCGAGCGGCGCGGGCCGCTTCAGCTGCCGCGCGTCCCTTCGACCTGGATCGCCAGCTTCACATCCATCTTGAAGCCGTACTTGTCGCCGTAACTGATGCCGTAATCGGCGCGGTTCAAGGTCCCCGAAGCATCGGCGCCGCAGTGCTCCTTCTTGTCCGTCGGGTAGGTCATGCACTTGAACTGATTGATGGTCAGCTTCAGGGGATGGGTCACGCCATGCAGCGTGAACTGCCCGTCAACCGCGGTCGGCACACCGTTCTTGAAGCCGGTGAGCGTGCCCTTGTAGGTCGCGGTGGGGTACTTCTCAACGTCGAGCATCTCGGCGGACTTGGTGTGCTCATTGAGCTTTGGGTGGCCGAAGTCGATCGACGAGGCGTCTACGGTGATATCGAGCGTCCCGGTCCCCTTCTCCTTGTCGAGCACGATGGTCCCGGAGGTTTTGTCGAACTTGCCGCGCCACACCGACATCCCGCCGAAGTGATCGGCTTCGAAGCTCGGATAGGTGTGGGCCGGGTCGATCTGGTAGGTCGCGGGCTCGGCAAGCACGGCGCCTGCCATGAGCGTCAGCACGGCGGCCGTCAGCGCAGTCTTGATCACGGGAACCTCCGAAGGTATGGCAACGCGCGCGTAGGGTAACGGCACGCGGCGCACAGGGCCACCTCCCTTTGTAGGGAGCCCGGTCGCGCCGGAGCGGCGCAACTCGCGCGCCGCGGCTAGCGGCCGGTGCCCGGGCGCGCCGTCAGGCCCAGAGCCTTCGCGACCACCTCGTGCGTAATCTCCCCCGCGTGCACGTTGAGGCCCGCGGCGAGCCCCGGGTCGCGCCTGAAGGCCGCCTGCCAACCCAGGTCCGCCAGCGCGCGCACGTAGGGGAGCGTTGCGTTGGTGAGCGCGAGCGTCGAGGTGCGCGGAACTGCGCCGGGCATATTGGCGACGCAGTAGTGGATGACGCCGTCCACCACGAAGGTCGGCTCCGCGTGGGTCGTGGGCCGGCTCGTCTCGAAGCAACCGCCCTGGTCGATGGAGATATCGACCAGCACCGCGCCGGGCTTCATGGTCGCGATCATGGCGCGCGTGAGGAGTTTGGGCGCGGCGCCTCCGGCGACCAGCACCGCCCCGACGACGAGGTCCGCATCGCGCACCAGCCGCTCGATGGTCGCGGTGGTCGAATACTCCGTGCGCAGCGCCGAGCCAAACACGGACGACAGCTCGCGCAGGCGATCGACCGAGCGGTCGACCACCGTGACATCGGCGCGCAGGCCGACGGCCATTTCCGCCGCGTGGGTGCCCGCAATGCCACCGCCGAGAATCACCACTTTCGCCGGCGGCACGCCCGGCACGCCGCCGAGCAGTATGCCGAAGCCGCCGTTGGCCTTCTGCAGACTGGCCGCTCCCACCTGGATCGACATGCGGCCGGCCACTTCGCTCATGGGCGTGAGCAGCGGCAGCGAACCGTTGGGCGCCGTGACCGTCTCGTAAGCGATGGCGGTGACGCCGGATTTCATCAGACCCCTTGCCTGCACCGGGTCGGCGGCCAGGTGCAGGTAGGTGAACAACACCTGGCCCTGGCGCAGCATCTCGCACTCGGCCGGTTGCGGCTCCTTGACCTTGATCACCATGTCGGCGCGCTCGAAGACTTCGCTGGCGCGCGCGGCGATCGCAGCCCCGGCGGCCCGGAACTGGGCGTCGTCGACGCCAATGCCGTTGCCGGCGCCGCTCTCGACGAGGACTTCGTGTCCGGCGGCAACCAGCTCGCGCACTCCCGCCGGCACCAGGCCGACGCGGTATTCATGAACCTTGATTTCCCGCGGAACGCCGACGCGCATAGGTGTCTCCAGGTGCCTGACTGGCCGCCAGATTAGGTTTCAGCGCGCGGTGACACCTTGCTAAATGGGGGTGCAGGCCCGGCCGGCTGTGGCAGAATCTGCCGTATCTCAGCCCTTTCGTGAAGGAATTTTGCGCCCATGGAGCTCGACCGCTACGATCGCGCCATTCTGCGCCTGCTGCAGCAGGACGCCCGCATCACCAACACCCTGCTCGCGGGGAAGGTGAGTCTGTCCGAATCGGCCTGCCTGCGGCGCGTGCGCGCGCTCGAGGAATCCGGACTCATCCAGGGCTACACCGCACTGATCGATCAGCACCAGGCGGGCTTCCCGGTGAATGTGTTCGTGAGCATCACGCTCGATCGGCAGAGCCAGGCGGGACTCGAGGCCTTCGAGAGTGCGGTACGCAAGGTGCCGGAGGTCATGGAGTGCTATCTCATGACCGGGGAGCATGACTACCTGCTGCGGCTGGTGGTGGCGGACATGGCGGACTTCGAGCGCATTCACAACCAGCATCTCACGCGCCTGCCGAGCGTCGCGCGCGTGCACTCGAGCTTCGCCATGCGCACCGTCACGCGCGCGACGAGTCTTCCGGTCAGGTAGCCCTCGAGGGGCGCGCTTTGGCGCTAGCCGCGCGCGTAGGCAGGCAGGCCCTGCGCGAAGTCGCGCAGCGCGCGGATGCCGCTGGCTTCGGCGCGGCTGCACCATTCGCGCAGCTGCGCCACGGCACGTGCCTGGTTCGCAGACGTCCCGTTCCACAGCTGTTGCAGGCTGTCGCGGTACTCGACCACCCGGCGCAACACCTCGTGCCTCTCGAGCAGCTCGCGCAGCTTACGGCGCGCCTCCTCGGCCAGCAGCGCCGGGTGCCGGACCAGCAGCTTCGGCGCGATCGCCGGCAGCGAGCCGTGAGGCTCACGCCGCGCCAGCTCGCGGCACACGGGCAGCACCACGCGGCGCGCGTAGTCGCGCAGCACGTGCATGCGATGGGTGAACAGGGCGTTCACGGTGTCGGCGTCGAGCTCGCGCCGCCGGCGCTCGAATTGCGGCCGCGGAGCGACCCAGCGCACGCGCGCCAGTCCCAGGGCGCTGAACAGGCGTATCCACAGCCAGCCGATGTCGATCTCCCAGCGCTGCACCGCGAAGCGGGCCGAGCGCGGGAACGCGTGGTGATTATTGTGCAGTTCCTCGCCACCGAGCAGCAGCGCCCAGGGCACGAGGTTGGTCGCGGTGGAGGGCATCTCGAAGCTGCGGTAACCGACCGCGTGGCCGAGCCCGTTGATGACGCCGCCGGCAAAAAACGGCTGCGCCACCAGATGCACGGCGATCATCACGATGCCCGCAACACCGAACAGCAGCAGGTGCGCGGCGACGAACACCACGATGCCAAGGCGCGGGTAGCCGCTGTAGAGACGCCGTTCGAGCCAGTCCTGCGGCGTGCCGCGGCCGTAGTTCTTCAGCGTCTCCGCATCGTGCGCCGCGACCCCGTACAGTTCATAGCCCTCGAACAGCACGCGCCGCAATCCAAACACCACGGGACTGTGGGGGTCGCCTTGCCTGTCGGCGTGCGCATGGTGGCGGCGGTGGACCGCGACCCATTCCTTGGTGATTGCTCCGGAGCTGAACCACAGCCAGAAGCGGAACAGGTGCCGCAGCGCCGGGTGAAGGATGAGTCCGCCGTGGGACTGATCACGGTGCAGGTACAGCGTCACCCCTAGAAACATCGTCTGGATGGTGACAAAGGTCACCAGTGCATAGCCCCAGACGGGCAACGCGACCAAACCATAGGGCGAGAGATTCATCCGGACGTTCTCCGTCGATCGTTACGCCAGTCTGGCGCCGAAGGGTACGGCAATTCCGTGACGTTATGGCGAATTTGCACTGCCCCGCTGCGGCACTTCACACTTCCGGCAAGCAAGCGCGGGCCACGCGGCCCTCATACGACCAGCACGATCTTGCCGATGTGCAGGTCGGATTCCATCAGCTTGTGGGCAAGCGCCGCATCGGCGAGCGGGAAGCGCGAGTGGATCACGGGCTTCAGACCGCGCGCGGCGAACAGCGGCCACACGTTCTCGCGCAGCGCTCTCGCGAGGCGGCCCTTGTTGTGCACCGGTTGCGACCGCAGGGTCGATGCGGTGATCGTGAGGCGCTTCGTCATGAGCGGCCGCAGATCAAGCTCCGCCTTGGTACCGCCCTGCGTTGCGATCAGCGCAATCCGTCCCTCGAGCGCGGCGGCGGCCACGTTGCGGGCCAGGTAGTCCCCGCCCACCATGTCGAGAATGACATCCGCTCCTCTGCCCTCCGTTGCACGCAACGTCGCCTCGACGAAGTCGACCTCGTGGTAGTTGATGGCCAGCTCAGCGCCCAGTTCCCGGCACGCAGCGCATTTCTGCGCGCTGCCCGCGGTGACGATCACGCGGGCGTCGAAGGCCGTGCCGAGCAGGATCGCGGTGGTCCCGATGCCGCTGGCGCCGCCGTGCACCAGCAGGGTCTCGCCGCGCTGCAAGCGCGCCCGCTCGAACACGTTCAGCCAGACGGTGAAGAAGGTTTCCGGCAGCACCGCGGCTTCTTCAAGACTCAGCCGCGCGGGCACCGGCAGGCATTGCACCGCAGGCGCGGCGACGTACTGGGCATAGCCGCCGCCGGCCACCAGCGCGCACACCCTGGCGCCCTGCTGCGGCTCGTGCACATCGGGCCCCAGGTGCACGACCTCGCCGGCGACCTCCAGGCCCGGAATGTCGGTGACGCCCGCAGGTGGCGGGTAGAGGCCCTTGCGTTGCAGGACGTCCGGCCGGTTCAAGCCGGCCGCGGCGACGCGAATCAGCACCTCCCCGGCGCCCGGTTCCGGCACGGGTCGCTCCACGGCGCGCAGCACCTGCGGCGGCCCGGGTTCGCGAATCTCCACTGCGGTCATGGTCTTAGGGATCACGGTGCGCGGCATGGTGAGGTCGCGCGGCGCCCGGCGTCAAATCCGCGCCCGGCGGGCGGCTCATGCGCCCGGCGGCGCCGTCGTCCCGTGCCCCGGACCCGCGCGCTGACCACAGCGAGTCTGGAACTGCTCGCGTAACCGCGCGCGCTCCTCCGGCGTCATGCTCGCCCAGCGTTCCCGCCACATGCGCTGGCGCCAGTGACCGTGCCACCCGCCCCGTCCGCGCAAACTCCCGAACAGAATCCGCGACAGCAGCAACAGGCCCGCAGCCTGCCAATACTGCACCGCCGGACCCTGAAACAGACTCGGGACGAGCCAGTTCCACAGACTCATCACCACCAGGCTCAAGAGCGCGATGCCGGCGATCGCCAGCACCAGGAACGCTGCCCCTTTCACCACCCAACGAGCTCGACCTCTCACATCGTTCTCCTCATGTCAGCAACCAATCGTCCCAGGCCGCTCGCAGCCGCTGCTGCAGATGCAGCACCGCATAACGCTTGCGCGAGAGCAGCGTGTTGATACCCACCCCCGAGCGCGCCGACAGTTCCTTGAAGGACAGGCCGTCGAGCTCGTGCGCCACGAACACCTCGCGCTGCTCGTGCGGCAGCTCCTCGAGCGCCGCCCCGATCTCCTCGAGCAGCAGCTCGCGAATGACGGCAGACTCCGGTCCGTCATCCGGGGCGGGCAGCAGATCCTCGAACGCCTCGTCGTGCTCCTCGCCCTGTGCCGCCGGCGGACCGGTGAGCGGCCCCGGTCTCTCGCTGCGAAACCGGTCGATGATGCGATTGCGCGCCACGCGCGTGAGCCACGCGCCCGCCTGTTCCACCGGCTGCATCATGCGGTAGGCAAGCACCAGTTCGTACAGCGCGTCCTGCAGCACATCCTCGGCTTCAGCCGCATCGGCCATCCGCCGGCGGATGAACGCCAGCAGGCGCCCACGCTCGCGCTGCACGGTGGAGGCGATCTCGCGGTCCTGCGCAGCAGCGGTCAGACGGTCAGTGAGCGCGGCATCCATCTGACCTATAAGACGACTGACTGCGAGGGATATTGTGGCGGGGAGCGGGCGCGGGGCCGGGTAAGCGCCGGGCGTGCGTCAGCGCGTCGCGATCGCGACCGCCGCCCCGGCCATGACCGCCCCGGTGCCGCGCTGCACCCAGCGCACGGTCTCAGGCCGGGACAGGCGCGTGCGGGCACGCGCCGCAAACACGGCATACGCCCCGAGCACCGCGGGCAGCACGCACGAGATCACCAGCACGATTTCGAGGAATCCGCCGACGCTCAGGCGCCTGAGCTCCACCACCGTCGGCAGCACCGCGAGGAAGAACACCATGGTCTTGGGATTGCCGAGCGTCAGGGCGAGCGTGCCTGCGAACAGTTGCAGCGGCCGCTCGCGGCGCGGCGCCTGCGCAATCTCGAGCGGGCCCGCAGGAGTCGTCCACAGCCGCCACGCCAGGTACAGAAGGTACGCAGCGCCCGCGTATCGGACCACGACGAACACCGTGTGGGCGGTCTGCGCCAGCATCGCGAGTCCCGTCGCGGCGAGGGTGAACCAGATGAGATCGCCGACCAGGAAGCCCGCGATGAACGCCGGCGCCCCGCTCACGCCCCGACCCAGGGAGCGCGCCACCACGGCGGCCACGCCCGGGCCCGGGGAGGCGACCGCGAGCGCATACACGAGGCTGAAGACCGACAGGCCGTAGGCGGACATATCGGCAAAGTCTAACGCGTGCCGGGGGCGTCCGCGTGCCCGAGCGGCCCGAACCGCCAGATCAGAACCGGCAGCACGAGCAGCGTCATGAGTGTCGAGGTGGCGAGGCCCCCCAGGATTACGCTCGCCATCGGCCCCTGCACCTCCCGGCCCGCCTCGCCGGTCCCCAGCGCGAGCGGCAGCAGACCCAGCGCCGTCACCAGTGCGGTCATGAGAATCGGTGCGAGCCGCTCGCGCGTCCCGCGCAGCACGGTCGGCAGCGACCACTGTGCACCCTCCGCAGTCACCAGGTGCCCGACGTGCGCAATCAGGAGGATGGCATTGCGCGCGGCGATGCCGAACAGCGTGACGAATCCGACCAGCGAGCCGATCGAGAGCGTCGCGCCGGTGAGCGCCACGGCGAGCACCCCACCCACCAGCGCAAACGGCGTGGTGGCGAGGATCAGTGTCACGCTGCGCGCGTCGCGAAACGCCACCGACAACAGCAGCATGATGCCCAGCGCCGCGAGCGCCGAGTGCACCAGCAGCTCACGGCGCGCCTGGCGCTGGCCGCTCGCGGCGCCGGCGAATTGCAGGTACACCGTGGGCGGCAGTTTCACGCGCCGCGCAACGGCGTTCTGCAGCTTGGCCACGAAACCGCCGATGTCCGAGGTCGTGGGGTTGAGCGTGACCACCTGCCGGCGCCGGGCCCCCTCATGCATGATGCCGGTGCGACCCTCGGTGAGCGCGAGCGTCGCGAGCTCCTTCAGCGGCACGGTCACGCCGCTCGCGGTGCGCACCAGCAGTTGCCCGATCGCCTCCGGGTCGATGCGCTCGGCGGGGGGCAGGCGCACGGTGAGATCGATCACCTTGTTCGCGTCGTAGACCTGCGCCGCGGTCGTACCCTCGTAAGCCGTCTCGACCGTGTCCAGCACGTCGGCGGCGGTGAACCCGTATTGGCCGAGCCTCTCGGGCTTCAGGTCCACGCGCAGGAACGGTGCTCCCGAGGGCGCCTGCACCTGGACATCACTCGCGCCCGGCACCGTGCGCGCAACCGCGGCAATCTCATACGCCACCCGGTCGAGCTCATCCAGATCGGGGCCAAACACGTTGACAGCCACGGGCGCGGTCTCACCGGACAGCGACTCACTCAGGCGGTCGCCGAGAAACGTCAGCACCTCGGTGCGCAGACTTGGATAGTGCTCCAGGACTGCACGGATGGCGGCCTGGATGGCTCCCTCGGCGCGGCCCGACATGTGCTTCAGCTCGATGTGAAACTCGCTGCGGTTCGGCTCCCAGGTATCCTCGCCGGATTCCGCTCGCCCCATGGTCTGCTCGACGGTCACGATGCCGGGGATCGCCAGCAGGTCGCCCGCCACGCGCGCGCCGAGGGTCTTCATGGCGGTGAGGGAGGTGCCGGGAGCGGCAAGGGCCTGCACCACGAAATGACCTTCGCGAAATGGCGGCATGAGCTCGCTGCCGAAGAACGGCAAGGCCGCCGCCGCGAGCAGCGTCACGACGGCGGAGACGATGATCACGCGGCGCGGAAAAGCGCTCCAGCGGCGCAGCAGCGACTCATGACGGTCCTTCAGGCGCGCGAGCCACGCTGCTTCCGCGTGCGGCTCGGTGCGCGTCAGCAGCAGCAGCGCGGCGGCGGGGGTGACCGTCAGCGCCACGACCAGCGATGCCAGCGTCGCCAGCGAGAAGGAAGCGGCGAGAGGCCCGAAGAAACTGCCCTGCAGCCCGGACAGCAGCAGCATCGGCGCCAGCACCAGCACCACCACGAAGGTGGCGTACACGACCGGCGCGCGCACCTCGACCGATGCCTTCTGGATGATCTCACGGGCCTCGGGGCCGTGGGCGTGGGTGCCACGCAGGCGCCGCACGATGTTCTCCACGCCGATGATGGCATCGTCGACCACCACGCCGAGCGCCACCGCGAGCCCTCCCAAGGTCATGGTGTTGATGGTCCAGCCGAAGGCGTCCACCGCAATCACGGCAGCGAGCAGCGCCAATGGAATGGACACGAACGCCACCACCACGCTGCGCAGGTCGCGCAGGAACAGGAACAGCACCAGCGTGATCAGCACCGCGCCCAGCACGACGTCGAGGCGAATGCCTGCGAGCGCATTCTCGATGAAGTTGGCCGGCCGGTGCAGCCCCGCGTACAGCCTTACGCCGCGCGAGCGCAGGCCCGGGGCGAGCTCCGCGAGCGCCGCCTCGATCGCGCGCGTCACGATGAGCGTGTTGGCGCCGTACTGGCTGGAGAGGTTGAGGAGCACGCCCGGTTTGCCCATGATGAGCGCGTCGCCGAACTTCGGCGCCACCCCGTCGGTGACGGTCGCAAAGTCACGCAGCCTCAGCGGCGTGGCGGCGGTAGCGGCCGCAGCGCTGGCGGCGGGCGCCGCCGCGACGGCGGGGACCACTGCAGCCCCGAGCGCCGCCGCGTCGAGGGTCTGACCGCGGCTCTCGATGAGCACGCGCTGGTTGGCAGTTTCGATGAAACCCCCGCCGCGCACCCCGGTCGCGGAACGCACCGCCGTCACGATGTCGCTGAAAGCCAGGTCGCGCGCGTTCAGCTCGCGCGGCTCCACCTGCACCTGCAGCTGCCGCTCGTCGCCGCCGTAAAGCGTTGCCCGGGCAACCCCGGGAACCGCGAGCAACCGCGGGCGAATAGTCCACTGCACCAGGTCGCGCAGCTGCATCGGCGACAGCCGCTCGCTCACAAAGCCGAGCTTCAGCAGATCCATGGTCGAGGACGTGAGCGGCTCGAGCTTGGGCGGCTTCACGCCCAGCGGCAGCCTTGAGGTGACCTGCCCCAATGCTTCGGCGACGATCTGCCGCGCGCGGTACGGATCGACGTTTTCCTGGAACACCACCGTCACCACCGAGAGTCCCGAGATAGTCTCGGAGCGCACCGCCTGCACGCCGCTCGCGCCACTGATCGCCTGCTCGATCGGCAGCGTCACCAGCAGCTCCACTTGCTCGGCGACCAGCCCGGGCGCCTCGGTCTGCATCGCCGCCTGGGGCGGCACGAATTCCGGGAACACGTCGTACTTGGCACGCGTCAGCACCAGCACGCCATACACGGCGAGCATCGCCGCCAGCGCGCACACCACGAGCGGAAAGCGCAGGGACCAGCGGATGATCGCGGCGATCATTCAGTCCGCGCCGCCGGCAGCCGGAGCTTCCACGCCGAGCAACGCGGCGGCGCCGGCGGTGACGACGCGCTCGCCCGGCGCGAAACCGCCCGAGACAAACCACCCCTCGGCGAGGGGCTGGAACCCCGTCACCTCGCGGCGCACGAAGGTGGTCGGCGCGGTCTGCACGTACACCCACACCTTCGAGTCCTTGCGCAACAGTGCGCCGCGCGGCAGGACTACTCCCGGAGCTGCGCCGGGGGCGGGCAACTGCGCGCTGAGCATCTGCCCGACCGCGAGCGTGGCTTGCGCCCCGCTGAGCTCGGCCAGCACGCCGCGCGTCTGCAGGCGCGGATCCGCGACCGGCAACATGCCCAGCACCTTCGCCTGCATCATCGTGGCTGCGGCGCCGCTCCGCAGGCGAATGATGGCGCCCGCCGCGGGCAGCGGGGCTTCCGGGGGCAGCTCGATACGCACCAGCTCCGAGCGCACATGCGCCAGGTCATTGAGCAGCGCGGCGCGGCGCCGGGCCGCAAGACCCGCCACGCCCTCGCCCCACTCGAGCAACAGGCGCCGCTGCGCGCCGTTCACGCGCTGCAGGTCTGCCTGCGCCTGTGCGTCCGCCATCTCCAGCGCGCGCGCCGAGGCGGTGCGATCCTGCGCATACAGCTTGCGCGTACGGCCAGCCTCGGCGCGCGAGGCCGCGAGACTCGCGGACGCCGCCGCCAGGTCGGCATCGAGCTGGAGCAGCGGTCCCGGGTCAAGCACCCGAGCGGTCGCCACGAGGCCCGCCGGCGCCGGCGCCGCTGCCAGGGCCTGGGTCAGCACTCCAAGACGCGCCTGCTCGGCGGCACTCACCGTGATCGGCTTCGGCGGGGCACCGCTGACCTGCGCGTCATTCGCGGCGCTCACACCGACGCCCAAGGCCAGCAGCACGCCAAAGCTGCGGCGCGTCCTCGCGTACCTCGTCATCGCGTGACTCCCTCGTTGGCCACCGGCGGGGACGCCAGGGTTGCCGCCAGCGTGAGCTCCGGACCCTCGAGCGGCCGGCGCAGCGCATCCTCAAGCGTTGCGAGCGCCTCCTGGGCACTGCGCACCGCATCCAGCACCTGCAGCTCGGCGAGTGTTTGCGCCACGCGTGCCGCAACCAGCTCGGTGCGGTCGTTGGCGCCGGCGTCGAAGCCGCGTGCAGTCTGGGCGTAGATGTGCTGCGCGGCGTCGTAGACGGGCCCGCGCGCCTCGGCGAGGCGTGCGCGGGCCAGCTGCCACTGGCGGATCGCCTCGTCGATTTCCTGCCACGCGCTCGCGACCGTAGCCTCCAGATGCGCGCCGGCCTCCTCGCGCCGGCCTTCCGCTTCGCCGATTGCCCCGGCGTTGCGGTTGAGAAGCGGCAGCGTGAGACCCAGGTTGAACTGATAGCGCCTGATGCCGTGATCCCACGTATAGGCGGGCCCCAGATGCACGTCCGGGTACTGTCTGGCGACCTCCAGACGCAACGCCTGCTCGGCCATGCTGTAGGCGAGCACCGCGCTGTGCACGTCGGCGCGCGCGAGCAACGCGTCATCGCGCCAGCGCTCGAGCCGCGGCGCATCGACGCCGGGGGGATCGTCGAGCTGCTGCCAGCCGAGCTTCAGGCTCTCGAGGGCCGTCACCGGCACACCGACGGTGACCGCCAGCGCGCTGCGCGCGAGACTCGCACGCCGCCTGGCATCGTGCAGCTGTTGTTCGTCCTGCAGCGCATCCCGCACCAGGCGGTCGAGGTCGCCGCGGGTGGCGGCGCCCGCCTCGAGGCGCTGGCGAGCCATGTCGAGCTGGGCCCTGCGGTCGGTGTTGACTATTTCACGCAGGGTGATTTCCCGCTGGGTGATCAGCAGGTCCGCGGCCGCGCGCCGCAGCGCACTGCGTTGCTTCCAGGTGAGCTCCGCAAAATCGTAACCGGCCCGTTGCGCGCTCAAGTCCGCGAGGCGGATGCGCGCGCCGCGCCTGGCTCCGGCATCCAGCAGCCAGTCGGTGGCGAACGCCCAGAGCCACAGAGGCGAGCCGTCGTGCTGGTTCGCATACTCGGACAAGAGCGTCACGCTCGGATTGGGGCGCTCACGCGCCGTGCGGGTGGCGGCGGCGGCGACTCGCGCGCTGGCCCGCCCGGCGGCGAGGCCGTCATTGAAGTACAACATTGCAACCAGCAGATCCGCGCGGTCCCATTGCGATCGCGGCCAGGCGCCGGCGCGCGCGGGCAGCTGCCTGTCGAGGATGGCGCGCAGCTGCGGATCGCTCAAGTTGCGCTGCGTAAAGTCGGCGGCGATGCGCTCGGCGGGGCGCGGACGTGGCGCGTAGTGGACGCAGGCCGAGAGCAGCGCCGCGACCAGACCCAGGGCGCCGCCGAGGAGCCGTAGCCTGCCGCTCACTTCTTCCATTGCGACTGCAACGCCAGCGTGCCCGAGCGCCCCTCCATCGTACCGGCCACGATGCCGCAGCGGGGAAGGCTGGCGAAATCCAGCTGCCCGGCGTAGGTTGCCAGGTCTGTCAGGCGCGTACCGCGCTGCTGCCAGGCGCGCAGCAGCCGCTCGAACGAGGGCAGATATGCGCCGCCTTCGAGCTCGGCGTGCAGCGTGAACACGTGATCGCGGGCGGGCACGCCGGCCGTGACGGCCAGCAGGTGATCGATGGGATCCACGCCGCGCAGCTCGGCGCGGCCGATGAGCTCATCGAGCGTCGGCAGGGTGGTCGGCAGTTGCGGAACCGCGGCGGCGCCGTGGTCGAGCAGCGGCACAAACGGCCCGGTACCGCGCGTATCGGAGGCGTAGCGGAAGCCGAGCTCGCGCTCGAGGGCCGGTACGTAACGGTTGGTCTGCCACCCGGCCGCGCCGTGCACGAGCGGTGCCCGGCCGAAGACTTCCGCGAACTGGTCACGGGCGAGGGTAAGCTCGCGGCGCGTCCACGGCTCGCTCGCCCGGGCCACGCCGTCCTGCCAGCGCACGTGATCCCAGGTGTGCACGCCGACCTCGAACCCGCGCCGTGCAATGTCCTGCAGCTGCGGGCCGCAGCGGCGGCCGATGTGCGGGCCCGGAAGCAGGACCCCGTAGAGCAGCGTCTTCAGGCCGTAGTGCTGGAGCACGGAGGTGCGTTTCACCTTGCCGAGGAAGCCGCGACGGAAAGCGCGTTTGATCGCGCGGCCGGTGTGATCAGGGCCGAGGCTGAAGAGAAACGTCGCCGGCACGCCCAGCCGCTGCAGCAGATCCGCGAGCCGCGGCGCACCGGCGCGCGTGCCGTGATACGTGTCGACGTCGATCTTGAGGGCAACGAGCGGCACGGTCAGGAGAGCCGCACGGGTGTCGCCAGCTGGCGCGCCAGAGCGGCGGTATCGATGGGCCCATCGGCATTGGCCGCGGCGAGCAGCAGCAGGACCCCGCCATCGCCACAGGCGAGGTAACACTTACCGTCGGCCGCGAACAGCCGGACACGTTCCTCGGGGAACGCGCGACAGGCGCTGACGCGGGTGCGATGGATCTCCCAGCGCTCGCCGCCCACCTCGGCGAACGCGGCCGGAAAGGGTGGCGCCACGGCCCGCACCAGGTTGTGGATGTCCAGCGCCGGGCGGCTCCAGTCGATGCGCCCGTCCTCAGGCTTGCGCCGGCCGAAGTACTGGCCCGGCACTATGCGCTGCGGCGTGCGCGCGGCCGTGCCGGCGATGAGCTGCGGCAGCGAGCGTGCCAGGATCGTCTCGGCGGCAACTGTGACCTTGGCGAACACCTCGCGCGCATCGTCATCCTGCAGGATGGGGACGCTCTGCTGATCGACGATGTCGCCGGCATCGGCGCGCTCGACCATGTAGTGCAGGCTCGCGCCCGTCTCGCGCTCGCCGTTGAGGATCGCCCAGTTCACCGGAGCGCGTCCCCGGTACTTCGGCAATAGCGAGCCATGCATGTTGAGGGCGCCACGGCGCGCGGCCTTGAGCAGCGGCGCCCCCAGCATCGAGCGGTAGTAGAAGGAGAAGATAAAGTCGGGCTGCAGCTCGCTGACCGTACGCTCGAGTTCGGAGCTGTTCGCCTGCGCGGGGGCGATCACCGTGAGCCCATAGTCGGCCGCGGTCGCCGCGACGCTCGCATACCACTGCGCCTCGCGCGGATCGTCGCGAACGGTGACCACCAGCGGAATTTCGACTCCCGCGGAGATCAGGGTCTTGAGGCACCGGACTCCGACATCGTGATAGGCGAAGACGACGGCTCGCGCCCGGCTCACTCCGACGCTCCCCGCACGCGCACCGCCGGCGTCAGCGGCGCGGGCAGCTGCACGGCAGCCGCCTGTGCGAGCCGCTCCGTTGCGTCGTGGTCCCCCTGCTCGAGGACCGCCGCCACCATGTAGCGTGGGCGCTGGCGCACCTGCTCGTAGATGCGGCCCACGTACTCGCCCACCACTCCAAGGCCGATGAGCGCCACGCCGATCAGGAAGAAGGCAATGCCGAACAGGGTGAACACGCCCTCGGCCTCGGGACCGACGATCAGGCGGCGGATCGCGAGGTACACGACCAGGATCAGCGAAATCAGCGCGATCACCCCGCCGGCCATGGAGAAGAACTGCAGCGGGGCCACCGAGAATCCGGTCATCAGATCGAAGTTGAGTCGGATGAGACGATAGAGCGAGTACTTGGACTGTCCGACCGTGCGCTCCGCGTGCGCCACCTCGATCTCCACCGGGTGGCGCGCGAACGTGAAGGCGAGCGCCGGCACGTAGGTGCTCATCTCGGTGCAGTGGTTGACTGCATCGACCACGCTGCGATGGTAGCCGCGCAGCATGCAACCCTGATCGGTGATGCGGATCGAAGTGGTTCTCTCGCGCAACCGATTCATCAGCCGCGAGGCCGCCTTGCGCCACAGCACGTCCCGGCGGCTCTTGCGGATGGTGCCGACGTAATCCGCGCCGGCGTCCATGGCCTCGATCAGTCGTGCGATCTCCTCGGGCGGATTCTGCAGGTCGGCATCGAGTGTGATCATGTAGGTCCCGCGCGCCTGCGCAAACGCGGCGAGAATCGCCAGGTGCTGGCCGGCATTGCGCGCCAGCAGCACGACCCGCGTCACGTCCGGCCGCCGCTCGAACTGCTCGCGCAGCTCCGCGACCGACCGATCCGAGCTGCCGTCATCGACGAACAGGATCTCGTAAGAGCGACCCAGGGCATCGAGCGCCGGGTAGAGGCGCTCGAACAGCAGCGGCAGCCCCTCCTCCTCGTTGAACACCGGGATGACCACCGAAACCTGCGGGTTCATACGCTAAGCCCCACGCACGATATCGTCGACGGCGCGCACCACGCGCTCGACTTCGTGAAGCTCCATCGCCGGAAACAGCGGCAGCGTCACGGTCTCGCGTCCGATGCGCTCCGCGTTGGGGAACTGCCCCTCGCGGTAGCCGAGCGCCCGGTAGGCGCTGAACAGGTGGATCGCCGGGTAGTGGACCCCGACACCGATGCCGCGCTCTTTCATGGTTTCGATGAACTCGCGCCGCGAGATGCGCAGCTGCGCCAGCGGCAGGAGCGGGGTAAACACGTGCCAGCTGTGGCCGGCGTCACCGCGCTCCGGCAAGCGCAGCGGCGGATCCGCACCCCACAGCTCGAAGTAGCGCGCCACCAGCGTACGGCGTAGGGCGTTGAATTCTTCGAGCCGCCTGAGCTGACCCAGGCCCACCGCGGCTGCCACGTCCGAGAGGTTGTATTTGCCGCCCGCCAGCAGCGTGTCGAACCCGTCGGGCCCGGACTTCACCTGGCCGTGCCAGCGGTGCAACTCGATCGCCCTGAGTTCCTCGGGCGAGCCACCCGAGATCGCGCCACCTTCGATGGTGGTGATGTTCTTGTTGGGGTGAAAGCTGAAAACCACCAGGTCCCCGAAGCTGCCGATGCGCCGCCCGCGCCAGGCGGAGCCGATGGCGTGCGCGGCGTCCTCGATGACGCGCAGCCCGTGCCTGCCCGCGATGGCGTACAGGCGCTCCATGTCCACCGGCAGGCCGGCAAAATGCACCGGCAGGATGGCGCGGGTACGCGGTGTGATCGCCGCCGCCACCTGGTCCAGATCGATGTTGCGCGAGTCCAGTCCCACGTCCACGAATACCGGGCGGGCGCCCACGCGCACGATGACGTTGGCGGTGGCCACGAAGCTCAGCGCCGGCGTGATGACTTCATCGCCCTTGCCGATGCCACAGGCGAGCAGCGCCATCTCGAGGCCCGCCGTGGCGGAGGTCTGGGTGCGCACCGGCCGTCCCCCGAAATAGCTCGACAGCTCGGCCTCGAGTTGCGCGACCTTCGGTCCGCTCGCCAGCCAGCCCGAGCGCAGCACCTCGGCCACCGCCTCGATCGTGTCCTCGTCGATGCTCGGGCGCGTAAAGGGCAACATCCGGTTCACTTGCTTGCTCGAATCATTCATGAGCGGGCCACCAGTACCACACCCAGCACGATGATGCCGATTCCGACAACGCGCTGGGCGTTGGGTACCTCGCCCAGGAGCCACCAGGCGAGGCCGATGTTGATGACATAGCCGAGCGACAGCAGCGGGTACGCCTGGCTCACCGGCACCCGTGACAGGCCCACCAGCCACACGACGACGCTGAGGCCGTAGGCGCACAGCGCATACCATAACGAGGGCACGACCAGCAGGTCGAGCCCCTTCTGCCACACGCCGGCGTCGGTGGCCAGCAGCGGGCCGCTCACGCGGGTGGCCGCTTTGAGCCCCAGCTGCGCCAGCGCGTTGAGCAGCACGCCGCACGACAGAACGGCAAAATCGGCAAGCTTCACAGGCGACTCACAGCGACGGTGTAGTTGTCGGCGGCAATCACGCGCCCGGGCAGCCCGCGCCGCCGCCACTCGTCCCACACTCCGGGATCGAAGAATGCCACGGCCTCGCCCCCCGCGCTCCAGCGGGCGGCGAATTCCGGCAGCGTCATGCGCTTGTCCGGCTGTTCCTGCAGCCCGAGCTGCAGCTCGCCCTCATAGCCGACCAGCTGCAGCGTGCGCCCCAGGTACGGTGACACCGTCTCGCGATACTGACCGACGCTGTAGAGCGGCGTGTGCGCGCCGACGAAGGGGCGCGCGGTGCTCACCAGATCGCGCGCCGAGCGGGTCGGGGGGATGACGGTGTACTCGCACAACAGGCACTGCCAGGCGAGGATCGCGCTGGCGGCGGTCACGATCGCCGCCGGCATCTGCAGGGAGGGTTGCGTTCTGAAGGTCACCGCCACGGCCACGAGCGCCGCCAGGGCGCCCGCCAGTGCCCACCACAGCGCCTGATGCGGTACATAACTGTTGCGCTGCGCACTATAGACAAGGAGTCCCGCCGCAATGACCACCACCAGCCCCGCGCCAATACGCGCCGCCTGGCGCGCGAACTCGCCCCCGGCGCCGCTGCATGCGCCGGTGACGGCCGCCAGCACCGGCAGCATGGGCAGGATGTAGGGCGCGAGCTTGGATCCGGAAGCAGAAAAGAACACCAGCGTGACCGCGGCGAAGATCAGCAGGAACTTGAGCGGTTTGAACTGCGGCGTCCCCGCGCCGGACGCTGCGGCCCCGTCCCCACCCCAGGCGCGGCGGCAGGCCCGCGCCAGGGGCGCAATCCACGGCAGCACCCCGAGCAGCAGCAACGGCACGAAGTACCACCACGGCTCCGCGCGCTGGTGCACCGTGGTCAGGAAGCGCGTGAAATGCTCGTGTACGAAGAAGAATCCCGGGAAGCTGGGATTGCGCAGCGATACCACGACAAACCACGGGGCGGCAATAGCCGTGAACAGCGCCAGGCCCGCGCCCGGGTGCAGCCGCCGCCAGGTGCGCGTGTCCTCGCTGAGCGTGTAGAGGATGAGCGCAGCTCCTGCGAGCACCCCGACGACGATTCCCTTGGTGAGCACCGCCAGCGCCCCCGCTCCCCAGGCGCTGAGCATCCAGCGCCGTTCGGCGGAAGATGCCGGCGGCAGGGTCTGCGCCCGTGTGAAAGCCAGTACCGCGGCGCTGAGCCAGAAGGTGAAGCTGCCGTCGAGCAGGTTGAGGTGGCCGACGATCACGAAGAACGGACTGACCGCGAGCGCCGTCAGCGCCAGGAGCGCACGGTCGCGCCCGTACAGGCTCGAGACCCACGCAAACACCAGCGGCAGGCATGCGAACGCCAGTCCCACGCCCCACAGGCGCGAGCTCCACTGCCGCAGGCCGAATGCCTCGTACGCCACGGCGGTCGCCCAGTACTGCAGCGGCGGCTTCTCGAAGTACTTCAGGTCGTTGAAACGCGGCGTGATCCAGTCACCGCTCGCCAGCATCTCGCGCGGGATCTCCGCGTAACGGCCCTCGTCGGGATCGAGCAGCGGCCGCAGCTGCAGTGTCGCGAACCAGGCGGCCGCGAGGAGGATCCACGCCAGCCAGCCGAGCCGGCCGCGCAGCCCCTGCCCCAGTCGTAAGTCCATGCTGCGGGCGGAAAGGTGCGCTAGATGCCCGCCGCGATCGCCGCCGCGCGCGTGCCGAAGCCTTCCTGCTTCACGTAGAACTCGATGGTGCGCCGGATTGCGGTATCCATGTCGGTGGTTGGCCGCCAGCCGAGGTCGCGCCGGGCGGCTTCGACGTTGGGTACGCGCACCTGGATGTCCTGGTAGTACTTGCCGTAGTACTCGCCGGCGGAGATGTCGATGATCTCCGTGGCCCTGGCATTATCGCGCAGCACCGGGAACTCCTGTGCAATCCGGATGGTGCGCTGCGCCAGATCGCGGATTGAGATGCAGTTGGCCGGGTTGCCGATGTTGAAAATACGCCGGCTGGCGATGCCATCCGGGTTCTCGAGGATCGTCAGCAGCGCTTCGATGGCATCGTCGATGTAGGTAAACGAGCGCTTCTGGCTGCCGCCGTCGACCAGCTTGATCGGCCGCTTGTAGAGCACGTTGGAGAGAAACTGGGTGAACACCCGCGAGCTGCCTTCCTTCGGCTCCTCGACATTGTCGAGATTCGGACCGATGAAATTGAACGGCCGGAACAGGGTGTAGTCGAGGTTATCGCGCACGCCGTAGGCGAAGATGACACGGTCGAGCAGCTGCTTGGAGGCGGCGTAGATCCAGCGCTGCTTGTTGATCGGGCCATACACCAGCGGGCTGGTCTCCTCATCCAGCACCGCATCGGGCGACATGCCGTAGATCTCGGAGGTCGAGGGAAAGATGAGACGCTTGCCGTACTTGACGCAATGGCGCACCACGTCGATGTTGGCCTCGAAGTCGAGTTCGAACACCCGCAGCGGGTGGGTCACGTACTGCGCCGGGTTGGCAATGGCTACCAGCGGCACCACCGCGTCGCACTTCTTGACGTGGTACTCGACCCACTCCTTGTTAATCGTGATGTCGCCTTCGACGAAGTGGAAGCGGTCGGTTTTCGGCAGTTCGCCCAGCTTGTTGTCCGCCAGGTCGATGCCGTACACCTCCCAGGGCCGGGTGCGCAGGATCGCATTGGTGAGCGCGCTGCCGATGAAGCCGTTTGCCCCAAGAATCATTATTTTCAGTGCCATACCCGTCCTTCCACCGCCTGCGCGCCGCCTGAAAGTGCCCAACAACGCCCCAAGGTTAAGCGTGTAATGCTAGCATTTTCCGGCACTTTCGGCCGGCGCTTGCCGGCACGCGCGCCTGAGCGCTTAAGCGCCGGCCGCCCTTTTGCAGGAGATGTTTCATGCGCTCGGTTGGCCGCGAAGCCCTGTTCAGCCTGGCAGCGCTCTTGGTGAGCGTGATCCTCGTCCAGTCGCTCTACGCCACCGTGATCCGCCCGCGCGCCGCGGCGATCCTCGCCGAGCCCGCGATCCCGCAGGACCAGCTGAAACCCGGACAACCGGTGCCCCACAACCTGCGCTCCCCGTACGTGATCCTGAAAGACTACGAGCAGGAGGTGGCGCTGATCCTGGCGACCTGGGCGCTGTCGCTGATCGCGTACCAGGCGGCCGCGGTCGCCCGTAACCGGCGCCTGCTTGACAAGCCCTACATCGAGCTCGGCGAAGGGCACGTGGTGCTGCCCGATGACGCGCGCGCCTACGGTCGACCGATCGAAAGCCTGCCGCGCCAGGAGCAGGAGATGCTGTTGCCGCGAGCGCTGATGGTGGCACTGAACCGCTTCGGAGCGACACGCAGCGTGCAGGACGCCGCGGAGGCGGTGCGCGCCGAGTGCGAGAACGAACTCGACCGCCTGGACGCGCAACTGTCGATGGTGCGCTTCACCGCGTGGGCGATCCCGGCCGTCGGGTTCGTGGGCACGGTGCGCGGCATCGGCCGCGCCCTGCAGGAGGCCCAGGGTGCGCTGCGCGGGGACATCTCCGGCGTCACGCTCGGGTTAGGGATCACCTTCAATGCGACGCTCACGGCGCTGATCGCCTGCATCGTGGTCATGTTCTGCCTGCACCAGTTGCAGCAGGCCCAGGATCGCCTGGTGCTGGACGCACGCATGTACATAGACCGGCGCCTCATCCGCAACATGCGGGTGAACTAACAGCAGCGGCTGATGCCGCTCCACTTGCGCCGTTGCGTGTCCTCGTAGAAGGCGCGGCGGCTCATCGCCGGCTCGCCCGCGTGCCGCGCGGCCCGGTGGGTGCGATAGCGCTCATAAGCATCATCGCCCGAGGCGGCGCGCAGCCACCTCCAGATGGCCGCGGCGCAGCGCCTCAGCAACTGTGCCGCGCGCCTCATGGCTGCGCCTGCGCCGTTGCGCTTGGCAGGCGGCTCAGCTGGTACGGCGCTTCCGAGCTCGAGCGCAGCGGCAGGCCCCGCAGACGCCGCACACATACCCGCGCCATGTCGAGGATCACGAACCACAGGATCGTCAGCAGCAGCATCGTGATCCAGGCATCGAGGCGCTGATTGAATATGAGTTGCGGGGCGACCGCGGCGCGCTCCGGCGGCAGCACGCCCGAGGCCAGCTTGCGCGCCAGGTCATCGGCCGCGGCGAACAGCCCGATGCGGCTGTCGGCACTGGTGATCTTCTGCCACGCTGCGGTCGTAGTGACGAGCGCCACCCAGGCGAGCGGCACCAGGGTCACGAGCGCATAACGCCGCTTGCCTGACTTGATGATGATCCCGGTCGCCACCGACAGCGCGATGCCGGCCAGCATCTGGTTGGAAATGCCGAACAGCGGCCACAGGATGTTCACCCCACCGTTCGGATCGATCACGCCGATGTAGAGGAAGTAACCCCAGGCGCCGACCATGAGCGCGCTGGCGAGCAGCACCGACGGATACCAGGAGGTACGCCCCAGGGGTTGCCAGAGGTGCCCGAGCAGGTCCTGCAGCATGAAGCGGCCGACGCGGGTGCCGGCATCGAGGACCGCCATGATGAATACCGCTTCGAACATGATGGCGAAGTGATACCAGAGCGCCAGCAGCCCGCGGCCGAAGGTGCTGCCGAAAATGCTCGCCATACCCACCGCCAGGGACGGCGCCCCGCCACTGCGCGCGAACAGGGTGCGCTCGCCCATGGCGTTGGCGAGTGCCTGCATCTGCTCCACCGTGACCGGATAGCCCCAGCTGCTGATGGTGTGCACCGCCGCCGCGGGGCTCGCGCCCACAACGCCGGCGCCGCTGTTGATGGCGAAGAACACCCCCGGGTCGAGCAGCGTCGCCGCAATCAGCGCCATGATGGCCACGAAGGATTCGAGCGCCATGCTGCCGTAGCCGACCAGCCGCACGTCCGCTTCGTTGGTGATGAGTTTGGGAGTCGTGCCGCTCGCCACCAGCGCGTGAAACCCCGACACCGCGCCGCAGGCAATGGTGATGAACACGAACGGAAACACCTTGCCGCCGAACAAGGGACCCGTGCCGTCGGTGAAGGCCGTCACGGCCGGCATCTTGATCTGCGGGTGGGTCAGCACGATGGCCACCGCCAGCAGCACCACCGTGCCGAGCTTCAGGAATGTCGACAGATAGTCGCGCGGCGCGAGCAGCAGCCACACCGGCAGGATCGCGGCGCAGAAGCCGTAGACGATCACGAAGCCTGCGAGCGCGATGGCCGCATAGTCGAACAGCGGGCGCAGCAGCGGCTGGTGATCCACCCAGCCGCCGGCGAGCAGCGCCAGCAGTATCAGGATCACGCCCAGCAGCGATCCCTCGAGCACCCGCCCCGGCCGCCACAGCCGCAGGTACAGACCGACGATCAGCGCCGCGGGGATGGTGGCGAGCACCGTGGAGGTGGCCCACGGGCTGTGCTTCATGACGTTGACGATCACCAGCCCGAGCACCGCGCTCAGGATGATCATGATGATGAGCGTGCCGATGAGAGCCGCGAAGCCGCCCAGGGGACCGAGCTCATCGCGCGCCATCTGGCCGAGGCTGCGCCCGTCGCGGCGCGTGGACAGCAGCAGGATGATCATGTCCTGTACGCAGCCGCCCAGCACCGCTCCCACCAGGATCCACAGCGTCGCCGGCAGGTAGCCGAACTGTGCTGCCAGCGTCGGACCCACGAGCGGTCCGGGCCCGGCGATGGCGGCGAAGTGATGGCCGAACACGATCGCGCGGTGCGTCGGCACAAAATCGCGTCCGTTGTTGAGTCGCTCCGCCGGCGTGGCGCGCGATGCATCGACGCTGAGCACGCGGGCAGCGATCCAGGCGGCGTAGAAGCGGTAGCCCAGAAGGTAGATGCACACCGCCGCGGTCAGGATCCACAGCGCATTGATCGGCTCGTGCCGATACAGTGCCAGGCCGCCCACGGCGAAGGCTGCGGCCAGCGCCAGCAGGACCGTCGAGATTTTCCTGATCATGTTGCTCCCCGGTGTTGCCGTCGTTGCGCGAGCACGCGCCGCAGGCTGTGCGGGGCGATGCCGACGCTCGGCCCGACGAGTGCGCGCATCGCGCGGCGGCACCCTTCGACGAGGCGAATGGAATCCGGATCTACTGTCGTAGCACTGCGGCACGCTTGCGGACAGCCGCTGCAAAGGCGGCGTCCTTCATCGACTCCAGATTGATCTCGACGTTTGCCGATGCGCCTTCGATAGCGGCATGGGCCAAGGCCGAGGCCGTCGTGAGATCGGACTTCATGTTGGGATTGGTAATGGGCTTTAGTTTCTCGACAATTGCCGCGATTTCGTGGGCACTCTCAGCGACCCCCAACGGCACGCTGGTGGCCTGCTTCAGCGCGGCTTCGATCATGCTATCGGCATCGGCCGATTCTTTCGCCTGCTTGTAAGCCTTCATCACAACGTTAAAAGACTCGGCGTCGGCATCGATGGCAGCCTTCAATTCTTCCCGCAACTGGCCCAGGCGCGCGATGGCGTGACTGAGCTCACGCTCATATTGAAGGTACGCTTTCTTCCCCCGTGACATAGAAGCCGCCATCGTGGCCAATGCCGCCGCCATGGCAGCACAGGCGGCCGAGGCGCTGCCACCCCCAGGTGTCGCCGTTGGCGCGGCAAGTTGCTCGACAAACGGCTCGACTCCGGCGCGCAACCCGCCGACTGCCGCTTTGCCGCCCATCACCGCACTTAAGCGGTTTTCCAGAATTAATGACGAATCAAAGTTCTCGACCTGCAGAAACCATTCCGCTGCCGCTTCCAAAGCTCTTTTCGGGATCAATCCGACGATTTCGCTGCTGACGGGTGACACGCCGTAGCGCGCCGCTTCGCGCTTCACCATCTCGAACACGCGATGGATAGGCGTCTGCTCAAAATCGGTGAGGTTCATGGAGACCTGGGCCATGCCGCGCACCAGGAATCCCGCGCCCTTTACAAAACGCAACCCTCCGCTCGAAAAGCGAATTGCCTTGGCAAGGTTTTTCGCAATCTGGACATCCGGCGTGCTGAGGAAAACGTTGTAAGCGATAAGAAATTTTCGCGCGCCGATCACTGTGGCTCCAGCCGTCGGATGTACTCTTGGATCGCCGAAGTCCGGCTTCCTTGCAGGATTTGTCGCGATCTCGGCACGGATGCCTTCGAACTGCCCGCGGCGAATATTCTCCAGGTTCTGCCGCTCAGGAACTGTTGCGGCGGCCTCGTAGAGATACACCGGAATCTGATAACGCTTCCAAATCTCGGCGCCAACCTGCCGCGCCATGGCGACACAATCTTCGATGCTCACTCCTTCGATGGGAATAAAGGGAACCACGTCCGCTGCGCCCATGCGCGGATGCGCTCCGCGGTGAACGTTCAGATCGATCAGTTCGGCCGCCTTGCCCACGCCGCGAATCGCCGCTTCCTGAATCGGCTCGCGCTCGCCCACCAGCGTGATCACGCAGCGGTTATGGTCGGCGTCCATCTCGCGATCAAGCAGGTACACGCCGTCCATTTTCATGGCCGCAACAATGGCGTCCACCTTGGCTTTATCGCGGCCTTCAGAGAAATTGGGTACGCATTCGACCAGTGTTGACATAAGAAGAAGAATAGCTGGCGAGGTCGGCAACTCGCAAGCCAGCCGATGAGAACGACAATGATTGAGAGTGACTTCCAGCGGCAGCAGGAGAAAATGCCACAGCTTCGCTGGAGCGAATCCTCACGGCGTGCATCGGCTTTGCGTCCGAAGCGAAGGCTTAGAAGCGCAAGCCGAAGCGGATGGGAATGTACTCGGTCGGCTCCCGGGTCTCGATGCGCTCATAGCGCGCCTCGACGAACCAGGACTGGCCGCGCGGCAGCGCGAAGTCCACACCAAGGCCCGCATTCCACGCGAATCGAGTGTCATCGCTCGCCGCTACCGTGTTGCCCCCGTAGCCCGACCCGCAGAAGAAGGGGGAGCACACGAAGCCATTCTGGTTGAGCTCGATGCGGCGGTAACCCAGTCCCACCCCGCCGGTGACGTAGAAGCGCATCCAGGGGCTGATCGGTGCTTCCAGCACCCCGTTCAGAAACGCGGTGACCGTCTGGCCGTAACCATAGTCGACCTGGGTCTGGTTCGCGATCTGGCCGAGCGAGATGAGCTGGTTGGTGCCGGTGAAGCGGTTGTAATTGAGATCCGCCCGCAGCATGAACGGCTGCCCTGGAACCGGCCGCAAGGTAAATCCCGTGCCTATGCTCCAGCCGCTGTTGAGAAAGTCGGCGGTAGTTCCTGTCGTGATGCTTGCGCCACCATCGATGAACCACTGCAGCGGACGCTGCTCCGGGTACTGATACACCTGCGCGAGCGCCGGCGCGCCGCAACCCAACAGTGCCAGGGGCGCGAGTACCTGAATGTACGACTTCATGTATTTCATCATCCGGTCCTTTGGCTGAATTGAGACTGAATGAGACCGCGGCACACACCGCCAGCCTGCCGGCACAGGAGATCAGGCGTCGGCCGCTTGCATTCAAGCCGTGCGGCGCAACCTGCGGCGCACGGCGCGGGCGATCTCGTGCACTTCGCCGATCCCAAGCGCGTTGGCACAGAAGAAGAACGCGCCAGCGCCGCTGGCGATGACAAGGACGAGGCTCCCGCATTTCGGCCAGAAGCGCTGCACCGCCCAGTCCGCCAGCAGCCAATGCCCGCCCGCCCAGGCAAACCCCAAGAGCACGGCCGAGGCCAGCGCCACCTTGCACAGCAGCGCCAGCATCGCTCGCGATTCCAGGCGCCCGAGGTGTGAGCGCATGAGGAAATACAGGATGAGGAAGTTGCTGGTAGCCACGCAGGCGGTGGAGAACGCCAGCCCGCGATGACCCCAGCCGAAGTGCAGGGTGAACATCCAGTTGAGCAGCAGGTTGAGGGCCACCGCGAAAAAACTGACCACCATCGGTGTCTTGCGCTTGTCGAGCGCGTAGAAGGCGTTCACCAGCACCTTGAGTGCTGCGTAGCCGCACAAGCCGATGGCGTAGAAACGCAGCGCACCTGCGGATTCCGCCGTTTCGTGGGCCCCGAAACGGCCGTGCTGGTAGAGCACCGAGATGATGGGCTCGGCGAGCACCATGAGACCGACGCTCGCCGGGATGGTCATGAGAAACGCGAGCCGCATACCGCGCGCCAGCTCACTGCGAAACGCCTCCCTGTTGCCGGTCGCCGCCATGCGCGCCAGCAGCGGCAGCGCCACGGTGCCGAGCGCGACGCCGAAGACTCCCAGCGGCAGCTGCATCAGGCGAAACGCCACCGTCAGCCAGAACGTCGGGCCGTCGCCGAGCTGCGAGGCGAACACTGAGTTGACCAGCACATTCACCTGGGTGGTGCTCGCGGCGATCACCGACGGCCCCATCAGGCGCAGGATCGCGCGCACACCGGGGTCGCGCCAGCGAAAATCCGCGTGAAACGCGTAGCCGGCGCGGCGCAGGACCGGCAGCTGCACCACCAGCTGCAGCGCACCGCCGATCAGCGTGCCGATAGCGAGTCCGAGGATCGCGCGCGGTCCGAAGTGCGGATCGAGCCAATACCCCAACAGCACCCCGGCGACGATCGATCCCAGGTTGAAGAAACTCGAGGCCATCGCCGGCATGCCAAACACGTTGCGCGCGTTCAGCATGCCCATCACCAGCGCGGCGAGCGACACCAGCAGGATGAACGGGTACATGACCCTGGTGAGGGTCACGGTGAGCGCCGCCTTGTCGGCATCGAACCCGGGCGCCAGTGCGGCCACCAGCCAGGGTGCCGTGATGACCCCCAGCACCGTGATCGCGCTCAGGGAGACGGCGGTCAGGGTTGCCACCTTGTCGGCGAGCCGCCAGGCGGCGGCGTCATTTTCCAGCGCCGCGGTGCGCGTGAACACCGTGACGAACGCCGTGGACAGCGCGCCTTCCGCGAACAGGTCGCGCAGCAGGTTCGGTATGCGAAAGGCGATGGTGAACGCGTCCATCACGCGCCCGCCGCCAAACAGCGCCGCGAAGATCTGCTCGCGTGCCAGTCCCAGCACGCGGCTGCAGAGCACCGCGAGTCCGACGACCCCGGCAGCCCGGGTATTCAGCCTCTCCGCGCGGTTATCCGCTCCGGTCGCCCCCGCCGGTGTGTCGCCTGCTGGCATGCGGCCGCCAAACTACCATCCGGCGGCAAGGCGCGCGAGCGTCAGCGGCCGTGCCAGATCAGATTCAGCCCCATGGTACGCGGCCGGAACGTGTATGTGTTCTGCTGCGGCGTGTAGGTACCATCGATCTGACCGAGGATGTAGTTGGTCGTGGTATGCGAGTCGAACAGGTTGTCGCAGTAGGCCGTGAGCTGAACACTCCCGAAGTTCATGCCGGCGCGCAGCGAGGTGAACGAATTGGTGGGATACGGATACGAGTACCCGTAAAAGTACTGCGCGCCGGCCGCCGGGTCTTGCACGTTCGCAAGCCACGAGCTTTGGCTCTGGTACTCCCAGTCGACGCGCACGAACGCATCGCGTTGTGTCAACTTGAAGTTGTATTGGGCGCCTACCGCCACGGTCCAGGGTGGCATGGTGCCGGGAGCGTAGTTGATGCCCTCCTGACCGGAGATGGCATCGCCGCTGACCGCCAGGCAAGGTATGCCGATTCCCGAGCTGCCGGGCGTGCAGTCGGCCGGGGCGTTCTTGGTGTAGCGCGCGCTGGTGTAGCCGGTGGCCAGCTCAATGTTGAGCGGCCCGAACGCCATGTCGGCCTGCAGGTCGAAACCCTTGGCGACCGCGGTGGCGAGGTTGTCGGTGAACTGCAGGCCGCAGTTCCCGGAGATATAGAGGTTCTGCTGAATGTTGTGCCATTGGATGTAGTAGACACTGGTGGCCAGCCTGAGCCAGCTGCCCACCGCATTCTTCGAGCCGACCTCATAGTTCTGCGTGTAATCTGACTTGTAGGTGAGCGGGGCGCCGTTGGGGTAACCGGCGGCCAGCAGGTCGCCATTGCAATAGGTCGGCAGGGGTGCGTTGCCGCCTCCGACGCGGAAACCCTTGGCGTAGCTTAGATAGTAGAGGTTGCGCGGATCGGCCTGGAATGACAGCACCGCCTTGGGCGTGCTCGGCGTTTCCTTCTGATTAGCGAAGGCCGTCTGCGCCGCCGTCAGGCCAGTCATTGGGGAATTCTCGTACCCGTCGGCGTAGTGATCGAGAGAGAACGTGGCGCGCGCGATGCGCTCGCCGACAGTGAGCCGCAATCGGTCGGTGAAGCCGTAGCTCACCTCGCCGAAGCCGGCAATCTGTCGGTCGACGGTGGCGTTGTTGTTGTAATAGATGTCGCAGGCGGGGATCGAGGGGTATGCTGCGTTGCTGGGGCAGGAGTAGAACGAGCCGACGTAATAGTCGGTTGGCGACAACCCATACAGGTAGTTGAAGACCTGGTCGATGTTGGTTGACTTCAGCTCCTCGATGCTGCTCTCCTTGGCCTGTTGCCAGAAGACCCCCGCGGTCCAGGTCCAGCGCGAGCTGGGGTCGTTCGACTGCCAGCGCAACTCCGCGGTGTAGCTTTTCTGGGTGTTTGTCATGATGTTAGGCGTCTGCGTGCCGCGCAGCGCGGCCGGCAGATGGATGCCGGTGGCGTTGATCAGCGGGAACCACGAGCAGCTGGTCGCATCGTCCGGAACCGTGCACTTGGGCGGCAGTGGGTACCCGAACGAAACCAGGCTGCCCGGGATGGTGCTCCAGTAACTCAGATCGTACACCGTGCCCTGGTAGCCGGTGAGCTGCCTGCGGTTGAAGTAAGAAGCGTCACCGATCAGCTCACTCTTGCCGAGGTTCCAGTCCAGCTTGATCGCCGGCAGGTAGTAGGTATCCGGACCACCCACCCGCTCCGGAGTCGCAGTGTTGAATTGCCCCTGACCCGGTTGCGAATACGCCGGCCAGAAGGTGGACTCGTCGTGCTTGTCCTGCTTCTGGTAAAGAATGCTGGGCGCAACGGTAACGCTCGGGCTCGGCTGCCACGTGGCCGCCAGGCGCGCCGTGTAGGAGTGCGAATAATTGATGTTGCGGTCACTGACCACGTGGGTGCCAGGATCGACGCGGTTCATCCAGCCGCCGTCATAGCGGTACCAGATGCTCGCGCGAAGGCCGAATACGCCTTCAACGACCGGGTGGCCGGCCGCGATACCGAACTCGGCATTGGGCCGGCCGTACTGCGTATAGGAAAGGTCGCTGCGCACGTAGGCGTCGGCCGCCGTGGTGCTGGCAGGGGTCAGGAGGTAGCGCACCGCGCCGCCCTCGGCGCCGGCGCCAAACAGGGTGCCCTGTGGACCGCGCAGCACTTCGACGCGCTGCAGGTCGAAGGTCTTAGGCAAGGTGTCATCGGGATTGAAGCCGACCGAGCGCATCTGAATCGGGGTGTCGTCGATATAGATCCCGGTCGTGCCGGCACCGCCCGAGGAAGAGATGCCGCGGATCGAGATGGCATTGGTGCCGGAGTCATCGATCGTCACCCCGGGGGTGAAGCGCACCATGTCCCTGATGTCCTTAATGCCCTTCTCATCGAGCGCTTCCTGGGTGAGCGCCGTCACGCTGATCGGCACCCTGCTCAGGGCTTCCTCGCGACGGGTCGCCGTCACGACGACTTCCTGCAGCCCACCCGCCCCGCGGCCCGTGCCCGTTTCCGGCGGCGCCGGTGGGTTCTCCGCCGCCGGCTGGTCCGCAGCGAGCGCGGGTGCCGCCAGTGCAAGCGCCCACAGCGCCGCCAGCGGCAGCCAGATCGTCGAACGGATCGCACGGGTTGAGTTCTTCATGTGCTTATCCTCCGCCTGAGCTCGCCGGCGCACGCCGGCTCTGTTTATTTATGACTGCAGCAGCACCGCCGCATCTGCTCCCCAGCTCACGAACACCTCATCGCTCCAGTCGATGGCCGCTTCCGAAGTGCGGCGCTCGTTCTGGGCGAACACCGTGACCAGCTTACCGGTCGCGGTCTTGATCTGGTAGATGGAGTGGTTGCCGAGGTAGCCGAGCTCCCACACGGTGCCGCGCAGCTGGTTGACGCGGGCGGCGCTCACCGGCTGCTTGCCGAGGCGCACCTTCTCGGGTCGCAGCGCCACCCAGACGCGCTGACCGACGCTGAAGTGTCCCGCGTCATCGACCATGAGCTCCCCGCCGATCTCCGCGCAACTCACCGTGATCAGGCCCGGGTCGCAGGAACTCACTGTGCCCTCGAAGAGGTTGGTGGTGCCGACGAAGTCCGCGACGAAACGGCTGCGGGGGAACTCATAGATCTCCGCCGCCGTCCCGACCTGCACGACCTGGCCGCGGTCCATGACGGCGATGCGCGTCGCAAGCGCCATCGCTTCATCCTGGTCGTGGGTCACGACGATGAAGGTGATGCCGACCTGATGCTGCAGATCCATAAGCTCGAACTGGGTCTGCTCGCGCAGTTTCTTGTCCAGTGCCGACAGCGGCTCATCGAGCAGCAGCACCTGCGGGCGGCGGATCAGCGCCCGCGCCAGCGCCACGCGCTGCCGCTGCCCGCCCGAGAGCTGGTGCGGCTTGCGCTGCGCGAGCGGCCCCAGCTGCACCATGTCCAGCGCCTCCTGGATACGCTGCTTCTTGGTCGCCCGGTCCAGCGGCAGGCGGCGCAGGCCGTAGCCGACGTTGTCTTCCACCGTCATGTGCGGAAACAGCGCGTAGGACTGGAACATCATGTTGACCGGGCGCTGGTGCGGCGGCACCGCGCTCATCTCCACCCCGTCGATGCAGATGCGGCCGCTGCTCGGGTGCACAAACCCGGCCAGCATCCGCAGCAGGGTCGTCTTGCCGCAACCCGAGGCGCCGACCAGCGCGAACATCTCCCCCTTGTAAATGTGGAGCGTGACGTTATCGACCGCCGTGTGGGCCCCGAACGTCTTGCTGACGCCGTCGATGAGAATCTGCGCGCTGGCGCCAGGATCGAGCCACGGCGTGTCGGCAAGAGGTTTCGACTGGGTCGCGATCATGGATTGTGTCGCGCCTTCAGAAGTCCGCCGGCGGCGTGGCATGCCGCCGCGCCGGTGCAAAGAAGGGTCTGTCGACCACGCGCGCCCGCACCATGCGGCGCTCCCACACGAGCTCACGATTCAGGTAAATCTCCGCCCACACCGTAGAGCCGGTGGCAATGTGGGGCGCCTGCAGCATCGCGAGTGCGAGGTTGCGCTTGCAGGTCGGCGACCAGGTCGCGGACGTAACGCTCCCCGCCTCCTTCTTGCCCGAGCGCGCGGTGTAAAGAAGCGCATTGTGGGCAGGTTTCGTGCCCTCCACGTCAAGGCCCACCAGCTGACGGCACGGCCCGCGAGCCAACTCCGCAAGCAGCGCCCGGCGGCCCGTGAAGTGCCCCTTCTTGAAATCCACCAGCCACGCGAGCCCAAGCTCCAGCGGCGAGCACTCGGTGCCCAGGTACAGGGTATGCGCCGCCGACACGAAATCCAGGTTCGGCAGCACGAATCCCGCTTCGATCCGCGCTATGTTGAGCGCCTTGGAGCCGACCGGTCGCACGGCGCGAGTCCTGCCGACCTCCATCAGTGCATCCCACACCGCCTCGGCGTCCGCGGGCTGCATCCACAGCTCATATCCCAGGTCGCCCGTGAAACCCGTGCGCGAGACCATCATCGGGATCGGTCCCGCCCCGGCGCCCGCAGTGCGCGGCATCGTGAACTCGCCGTGCCCGAAAGGCTTGAGGTGCTCGACCCCGGCAAGGCCCACGGCCTTGAGAAGCTTCGCTGAGGTCGGCCCCTGCACGGCAAGCGCGGCCACGTCTTCGGTCACCTCGCGGATTTCGACGTCAAAGCCGATCGCAGACGCCCGCAACCAGTCGAGCTGCCGCTCGGCGGTGCAAATGCGGTACTCATTCGGTGCCATGCAGAACACGGTACCGTCATCGATCAAGTGACCCTCGTCGTCGCACCACACCGTGTAGGCGACCCTCCCCGGTCCGATCTTGCGGATATCACGCGTGACGAGGCGGTTCAGGAAGCGCAGCGCATCCGGACCTGAGACCCGGTACTTGACCATCGGCGTCAGGTCGTAGAGCGAGCTCGCGTTGCGGATCGCGAAGTACTCCTGCTCGACGCTGGTGAATACGTCGACCGTGCTGTAGCCGGCCCATGGCACGAAGCTGTCGAGCTGACTCAGCTCGCGGGCGCGCTCGTGGAATGGCGTCTTCAGCAGCGGCTGGCGGTAATGCGGCTCGCTCTCGGTCAGCATGGCTTATGCCGCCTCCCGGATAACCTGCCGCGCCGCGTTGCGCCCGGGGAGCCCCATGACGCCGCCGCCCGGGTGGCAGCCCGCGCCGCAGAGGAACAGGCCCGGCAGCGGTGTCTGGTAGTGCGCCGCGCCCGGCACCGGGCGGACCATGAGGAACTGATCGAGCGCCAGTTCGGCGTGATGCCAGTGACCTCCGGTGATGCGGAACTCGCGCTCGATGTCCGGCGGCGCGAGCAGCTCGATCGCGTGGATGCTGTCGCGCAGCTGCGGCGCGTAAGCGCTAAGGGTATCGATCACGAGATCGGCGAAGGGCGTGCGCTGCATGGCCCAGCCTGCCGCGAGCGTATAGGGCGCGTACTGCACGATCACCGACATGACGTGCCTGCCGGCAGGCGCAAGGCCGGGATCCGCAAGCGTCGGGATCGTGATCTCGAGCACCGGGGCGCGTGAGTACTCGTTGTACTTGGCGTGATTGTAGGCACGTTCGACGTAGTCCGCCGAAGGGGCGACCAGCAGGCGGCCGCGCAGCGACTCCCCGGTAAGTCCCCGAAACTGCGGCAGCCGATCGAGGGCCAGATGCAGTTTCGCCGTGAGCCCCTGCGAGCGCACCTGGGTCACCCGCCGCACGAAGCCCGCGTCCAGGTGCTCGCTACCCAGGAGCCTGAGGAACGTGCTCTTGGGGTCCGCGCTCGAGACCACGGTCGTCGCTGCGATCTCCTCGCCGCCGCAGAGCACGACTCCCGCTGCGTGATCGTCGCTTATGAGGATGCGTTCCACCGGTGAGCCGGTGCGAACTTCCGCGCCCGCCGCGCGCGCCGCGCGCGCCAGTGCCTCGGACAGCGCGCCCAGGCCCCCCTGCGGCAGCGTCACGGAATCCGCGCCCTGGGAAGCCGCGACGCGGTAAAGGAGCGACAGCACCGTGCCGGGCGAGCGCGGGCCGAAGTTGGTGCCGAGCACCGCATCGAGTGCCATCGCACCCTTCAGGAGCGCAAGACTGAAGCGCTCCTCGAGCAGGTCGTGCACGCACATGCCGCCGATGCGCAACAGTTCGCGCATGTCGCGACGCCCGAGCCGCCGGATGCGCCAGCCGAGACCCAACAGCGCGCACGCGTCGCGCCAGGCATCGGTCCCGAGCCGCGGCGGCGTGCCGGTCAGCACCGGGTGCAGCGCGCGCGCGAAGCGCTTCAAGAGCGCCTGCCAGTCCGCGAGAGCCGCCGCGTCTGCAGCGCAGCGCTCGGTGAGCGCCGCGAGGTTTCCCGGACCGAACGACAGGTGGCGCGCGTCTTCCGACAAGGCTACCGTTGGCAGACCTTGCGCGGCGAGCGTGAGACCCTGCGCTTCAAGACCCAGCTCGCGCATGAGCGACGGCGGCATGAGATGCAACAGATGCGCACACGCCGAGACTTTGAATCCGGGCGCGAATTCGCGGGTGATAGCCGCGCCCCCGAGGCGATCGGCGGCCTCCAGGACCAGCACCTTGCGCCCGCTGCGCGCGAGATAGGTCGCGCATACCAGACCGTTGTGGCCGCCGCCGACGACGATGCTGTCGTAATGCGTGCGAGCCGCTCTGTTCACTGCAGGCTACCTAAGTCGCGCAGGATGGCGTGCGCCGAGTTGGCTCCTGGTGCCCCCATGACGCCGCCACCGGGATGGGTGCTCGAGCCGCACATATACATGCCGCGTACCGGCGCGCGGTACTGCGCGTATCCGGGTAGCGGGCGGTTGAAGAGCAGCTGATCGAAAGTCAATTCGCCCTGGAAGATGTTGCCCTCGGTCAGGCCCACTTCGTTCTCGATGTCGCGCGGCGTGCGGATCTCCGCGTGCAGGATCAGATCCTTGAAGTTGGGGCTGTGGCGTGCGATCGCATCAATCACCGTGTCGCCAAAAGCCTTGCGCTTCTCAGCCGTCCACTCGCCGTCGGCAAGCCTGTAGGGGCAGTACTGCACGAACACCGACATGTAGTGCTTGCCGTCCGGCGCCATGGTCGGATCGATCTGCGTAGGAATGAGCATGTCGACGTAGGGTGCGCGCGACCAGCGCCCCTCTTTCCAGTCGTCGTAGGCACGCTCGAGCATCTCGAGCGTATCGGTGATGTGCATGTCGCCGCGCGTGGCGGGGGAATCGTGCGGGATGGAGGGGAAATGCGGCAGGCCATCGAGCGCGATGTTGAGCTTGCCCGAGGAGCCGCGGATCTTGAACCTGCGTACCTGCTCCAGGAACTCCGGCGGCAGGTGCTCGGGTGCCATGGTCTCAAGGAACGTGCGCTTCACGTCGAGATTCGAGACCACGACGGCAGCGGTGATCTCCTCCCCGCCCGCAAGTACCACACCCGTGGCGCGTCCGTTGCGCACCCGGATCTGCTCGACCGGCACGCTCGAGCGCAGCGTGCCTCCGCTCGCCTTGAAGGACGCCGCGAGCGCCTGCGTGATGGCGCCCATGCCGCCGCGCGCGAAACCCCACGCGCCCACCGCGCCGTCGATGCTGCCCATGTAGTGGTGCAGGAGCACGTAGGCGGAGCCCGGCGAGCGCGGCCCGAGCGCCGTGCCGATGATCGAGCTACCGCTCAAGTGCGCCTTGACAATTTCGCACTCGAAGTACTCCTCGAGCATGTCGGCGCAACTCATCGTGAAAAAGCGCAGCGTGTCGTACATGCGCGCCGCGCCGAGCTTGTGGAAGTGCTTGCCGAGGAACAACAGCTCCTGGATGTCATGTGGCTTGAAGGAGGTCGGATCCGGCGGCTCGCGCAGTAGCAGCGGCTTGATGAAGCGGCAGTGCCGCAGCATGTCGCGTACATAGCGGTCGTAGGCTTCCGCGTCATGACGCGAGTGGCGCGCGATTTCGCGGCGCATGGCGTCGTGGTTGTCGTAGACCGCCAGATGCCCGCCGTCGCGCATCATGGTGCAGCCACCCTCGTAGGGGATGATCTGCAGGCCGTGCGCGGGCAGCTCGAGGGCCCGGATGATCTCCGTGCGCAGCAGGCTGCAGACGTAGGAGCAGTTCGAATAGGTGAAGCCGTCGTAGAGGCTGCGGCTGACCGCCGCCCCGCCGATGTACGGGTTGCGCTCGAGCACCAGCACCTTCAGGCCGGCGCGCGCCAGGTAGCAGGCGTTCACCAGGCCGTTGTGCCCCGCTCCCACGACGATTGCGTCGTAGCGGTTCGCAGCGCCCCTGCTCATGCCGACCCCCGTGCTCGCTTGAGCTCAGGCAGGCACGCGACGCGTGCTCCCGTGAGAGTCGAGCGTGCGGTCGATCGCAGCTTCGAATGCCGTGAGCGTGTCCTTCAGGCACGAATCATCGTGGGCTGCCGACATGAACCACGGCTCGCGCGAGTCCGGCTCGCACAGGATGCACTCATCGTGCAGCACCCGGGCGACGGCGTCGTAGAAGCTGTAGTCGCTGCTCTTCCAGTCGCGATAGGTGCGCGGGGGATCGTGGGCAAAGTACAAACCGCTCATGGAAGGATGTCCGACGAAGCTGTGGGCGATGCCGCGCGACTTAAGGATAGCGCTCTTGCCGCTGCGCAAGCGCGTGCCGTAGGCGGCGAGGCGCTCGAGAGCATCGGTCTCGGCAAGAATCTCCAGGGTCTTCTCCGCGGCCGCCAGCGACACCGGGTGGGCTGTGTAGGTGCCTCCGTGGGCGACGCCTTTGCCAAGCTTGCGCATGATGTCCTCGCGCCCTGCCAGCACCGAGATCGGGTAGCCGTTGGCCATCGCCTTGGCGAAGGTGCACAGGTCGGCGCGCACCCCGTACAGCTGCTGCACCCCGCCGCGCGCCACGCGAAAGCCGGTCTTCACCTCGTCGATGATCATCACCACGCCGTAGCGGTCGCACAGCTCGCGCGCCGCGCGTACGTAGGCGGGCTCGGCGGCAATGCCGAGGCAGTTGCCCATGATCGGCTCGATCAGCAGGCAGGCGATCGAGTGTCCGTGGCGCCTGAGCACGTCCTCGAGCTGATTGGCGTCGTTCGCCTGCACGAAATGCGCGAACTGGCGCGTGCTCAGGGGTATGCCCTCGCTGTAGGGATGGACCTCCGGATCGCCGACCTGCGTCCACTTGTCCATTGGCGTGTACCACATGGCGGCGTCGAACAGCCCGTGGTAACTGCCCTCGAGGATCACGTAGTTGTCCTTGCCGGTGTAGGCGCGCGCCAGGCGCAGCGCCGCCATCACCGCTTCGGTGCCGGAGTTGGAGAAGCGCACCAGCTCCGCCGCCGGCACCATTTGCGCGATGCGCTCGGCGACGCGGTACTCGCGCTCGGTCGAGAGCGCAAACACTCCGCCGAGCTCCATGCCGGCGCGCGCCGCGGCATCGACCCGCGGATCCGCATAGCCGAGGATGGCCGGGCCGTACCCCATGCGGTAGTCGACGTACACGTTGCCGTCGAGATCGGTGATGCGCGCGCCGCGACCCTGCTTGACGTAGATGGTCCGGTCCTCGCCCCAGAAACGAAAGTTGGACGCGACGCCCAGCGGCAGGCGCTGCAGCGCCCGGCGGTAGTGTTCGTGGTTTCTGGTCAGGGTTCGGGCCATGGGTGCCCTCGCTCTAAGTGCTTGAGTTAAAGGCTTCGGGCGCGACGGTACCATCCGCCGCAGGCGCCGTCTATATGCTCATATAATTTTTTGCGGTAGAATTATACAACCATATACCCAGTGGCCGGAACCCCCATGAAAACGACAGCCGCCCGCCCGGTCGAGAGCATTGCCGCCGCCGTGCCACGGGCCCTGCCGGCCTGGGCGTACAGCCATGCGGAGATGACGCGTCTGGAGTACGAGCGCTTGCTCAAGCCGAGTTGGCAGATCGTCTGCCACGTCAATTCCATTCCCGCTCCCGGGGACTACGTGACGCTCGACCTCGGCGCCGACAGTGTCGTGGCGGTGCGCAACTCGCAGGGTGAGATCCAGGCATTCCACAACGTGTGCCGCCACCGCGGCGCACGCCTTCTCGAGGGCGCGGGCAATTGCCCCGGCGCCATCACCTGCCCGTACCACGGATGGTCCTATCGCCTCAACGGCGAGCTTCGCGCGATGACGGCGCGCGAGACCTTTCCGGCGCTCGATCGTGCGCAGCTGGGCCTGAAGCCGGTGCGCGTACAGCTGATGTTCGGCTTCGTGTTCGTGTGCCTCGCGGGCAATCCCCGGCCGCTGCAGGAGATCTGGGCGGGCGTGGCCGCGGAATTTGCCCCGCATCGCTTCGAGCAGATGCAGCCATACGGGCGCATGTACATCGAGCACTGGGAGTGCGATTGGAAAATCGCGATGGACAACTATCTGGAGTCCTATCACGTGCCGATCGGGCATCCGGGACTTTACCGGATGTTCACGCCCGACTACGACGATCAGCGCAACTTCCCCACGGGGGTAGCGCGCGGCGTCAGCTGGCTGCGGGAGCAACCCTCGTCGCGCTGGAGCGAGCGGATCTACCAGCAGCTCATCGGCGGGGTTTCGGCCGATCTTCCCGAACCGCACCGCAAGCGCTGGAGCTTCTACAGCATGCTCCCCAACTTAGGGATCGACGTATTCCCCGACCAGATGGACTTCTTCCAGGTGCTGCCGCGCGGCCCGGGCCGGTGCACGATCCGGGGCGCATCATTCGCTCATCCAGATGAGCGGCGCGAGATGCGCATCGTTCGCTACCTGTCGACGCGCGTCAACCGGCAGGTGCAGCGCGAGGACGAGTTCCTGTGCCGCCGCGTGCAGCAGGGGCTGGCGTCGGGCAGCTACGAGCCGGGACCGCTGTCGCGGCTCGAGAACTGCATGCTGGAGTTCCACGAGCTGCTGCGTGAGCGCATCCCCGAGGTGCGTCAGGCGAGCGCGCCGGCGCGCTTCATCTAGCCGGCAGCAGGACGGCGATCGACTCGCGAAAGCGTGCGAGCGCGGGTGTGGCGGGAGTTGCGTCCGGCTGATCGGGCGCGGCACCCATGAGACCGCTCTGGGTTGACTCCGCCAGCTCGATCTGGGCGCGCAGTGCGCCATCAGTCTCGCGGGAGCCCCTGGCCGCGCGCTGCGCCGCGGAGAAATCGAAGCGGCGGATGCGGCAGCGTCCCGGTGCGGTAGGCACGACCTGCAGAATCGATGCGCCCGCCGGGCGGATCCGGAGCAGCTGATTCGGCGCCACAAAATGCTGCTGCGACTGCGGACTCTCCAGCCACTGCTCGACGATCACCTTCCAGTCGGCGGCGACGTCCACGTCCGCGACCACCCGCGGTAGCAGCACCGCGCAAGCATCCCACGCAGGCTCTGCCGGGCGCGCCGCGGCCGCGCCGCCCGCGCGCACCAGGATCAGGCGCCCCTGGCGCGTCATCTCCAGGACCGTCAGATCCCCGGGAGTCGCCCCCTCAATCAGGCGCCCGTCGAAACCGTAGGTCAGGCCGTGCGCCGCGCAGTGAATCGCGCTCTTGAGGCGCCCGCGGCGCGCCGTCACCAGAGCGTGCGGACGCCGCCGGCAGGTGTTGCACAGCGCGTGCAGCCTGCCGCGCGCATCCCGCACCACGATGACGCGCTCCCCCGCCAGATCGCCGCTGAGGAAGTCTCCCGCTGTCCGCAGCTCCGCCTCGTGTCCGAGCAGCTGCCAGGCGGGCCGCAGCAGCTGTTCGCGCTCGGCACCGAGCAACGCCGCGTCCGCATAGGCCCACGCCGGCAGACGCGCACCGGCGGCGCCACTCGCGGCGGCCGTCGGCGCGGCGGCACCCTGTGGCGACCCGGCGCCGGCAGACCCAAACTCACCCGGGAACACCGATCTCAGGTAGGCGAGCGAGCGAGCGACCGCCGCCGCGCGGTCGATGTTGGCCTCGCTCTCGAAGGCAAATCCCTGCCACAGCACCTCGAGCACGCCGATGAGCCCGAGCGCCACGCCGTCGGCGTCGAGGTGCGTGGCGCCGCGGGCCGCGATCAGGCTTTGTATGAGCTCGCGCACCAGCGCGGCGAACTCCTCGTCCTTCTGACCGCAGATGTCCTGGTACTCCTGACGGGCAGTGGCTTCGCCCCAGAACGCGTACCACACCGACACCTTGCGCGGACTGGCGATGCCCGCATCAAGGTACAGATCCACCAGCAGGCGCAGCGCCTGCACCGGCGAGTCCTTCATGCGGGCGACCGGCAGCAGCACGCGCTCCTCGAACTCCGCCGCCAGATACTCGAGGGAGGCGACCAGCATCGCCGCCTTGGATTCAAAGTAGAACCGCACGATGCCGGGGGAGAGGTCGGCCAGCGCCACCACCTTCTCCACGGTGGTGCGTGAGGGCCCATAGAGATGCAGCGCCGAGATGCAGGCATCGATGAGGCGCTGCCGCTGACGCTGGCGGATGCGCGAGCCGCCGCCGCTGGCGGCCGGCTCGGCGTGTGCCGTGGAGGCTCGTTGGCTCATGGCTGTACCGGACCCAAGTTTATCCCGCACAATACTCCGCTGGCACAGGCGAAAACGCGCACCATGAAAACAACCGGGCGTCCCGGCCGCTGGCTCATCATTCTGCCGCCACTGCTGTTCCTGCTCATATTCTTTCTCATTCCGTTCGCCTTCGCCTTCAAAATCAGCTTCGCCGAGACCGCACCGCGCGTGCCGCCGTTTACCGACGTCATCTCCTTCACGCGCGACCACCACCTGCAGCTCACCCTCACTCTCGGCAACTACCGCTACCTGCTGACCGACCCGGTGTATGGCGTCGCCTATCTGTACTCGCTGCGCACGGCGTTCTTCTCCACCCTGATCTGTCTGTTGCTCGGCTACCCCATGGCCTACGCCATCGCGCGCAGTCCGAGGTCGACCCAGGGGCTGCTGCTGCTCATCATCATGCTGCCGTTCTGGACTTCGTTCCTGCTGCGGGTGTACGCGCTGGAAGGGATCATCCGCGACAACGGCTTCCTCAACACCGCGCTGTTGCACCTGGGTCTCATCAGTCATCCGCTGCGCATCATGCGCACCAGCCTCGCGGTGTATCTCGGCATCATCTACTCCTATCTGCCCTTCATGGTGCTGCCGCTGTTCGCTACGCTGGAAAAGCTCGATCCGACCCTGCTGGAAGCGGCCGCTGACCTCGGCAGCACGCGGCCGCGCGCCTTTCTTGACATCACCCTGCCGCTGTCGCTCCCCGGAGTGATCGCCGGCTCGATGCTGGTGTTCATTCCCGCGGTCGGGGAGTTCGTGATTCCCTCGCTGCTCGGCGGGCCGAACCAACTCATGATCGGCCGCGTCCTGTGGGACGAATTCTTCGGCAATCACGACTGGCCGGTGGCTTCCGCGGTGGCGGTCGCGTTCCTGCTGCTGCTCGTCGGCCCGATCGCCATTTACCAGTATTACAACGTGCGGCAGCTCGAGGCATGACGGACAACACCGAACGGCGCTCCTCGACGCTGCTGCTTGCGGTGCTGTTCTTCGGCATCGCAATCCTCTATCTGCCGATCCTGGTTCTCATCGGTTACTCCTTCAACGCCTCCCCGCTGGTCAACGTCTGGGGTGGGTTCTCCACCGCGTGGTACGGCCAGCTGCTGCACAACCGCCAACTGCTGCAGGCGGCGCTGCTGTCGCTGGAGGTCGCGGTTACGGCCTCGAGCGGCGCGGTGGTCCTCGGGACCCTGGCGGCGATCGCGCTGGTGCGTTTCGCGCGCTTTCGCGGGCGGCTGCTGCTGACCGGGATGGTGAACGCGCCGCTGGTCATGCCGGAAATCATCACCGGCATCACGCAGCTGTTGCTGTTCGTATCGATGATGCAGCTGTTTTCCTGGCCGCATCGCGGCTTCACCACCATAGTGCTGTCGCACGTCACCTTCTGCACCGCGTACGTAACCATCACGGTGCAAGCGCGTTTAGGTGCAGCTGACCGCTCGCTGGAGGAAGCCGCCATGGATCTCGGCGCCAGTCCGGCGCGGGCCTTTCTCGATATCACGCTGCCGATCATCGCGCCCGCGATCATCTCCAGCTGGCTGCTGTGCTTCACCCTGTCGCTGGATGACCTGGTGATCTCCAGCTTCGTCGCCGGTCCGGGCGCCAGCACCCTGCCGATGGTCATCTACTCCAAGGTGAAGCTCGGGGTCAGTCCCGACATCAACGCGCTGGCGAGTCTCATCGTGTGCGCGGTCGGGGTGTGCATCATCGGCGCCGGTTACCTGATGGCACGCACCGACCGCCGCCGGGCGCTGGAAGCGCAGCTCGCCGGTCGCTGAGCGGACGCTGCGGCGTCCCTGCCGGCCTCACAGGTTGGTCTTGATGCGCGTCCAGGTGCGCGTGCGCAGCCGCTCGAGCGCCGGGCCAGCCTCCCTGGACCGGTAGAGGCGGGCTTCCATCGCCGGCGTTGGATAGACCGCCGGATCATTGAGGATCTGCGGATCGACGTAGGCGTTGGCCGCCTGGTTGTCGTTGGCGTAGTGGATGTGGTTGGTAATGGCGGCGATCACCCGCGGCTCGAGGATGAAATTGAGAAACTTGTGCGCTGCCAGGGGGTGCGGCGCATCCGCCGGGATGAGCCATGCGTCGTAAGAGCCGTTGGAACCCTCCTTCGGCGCGGTGAAGGCCAGATGCACGTCGACCCCCGCGGCCTTGGCGCGGGCGCGGGCGGTGGCGTAGTCCCCGGACCAGGACATGGAAATGCAGAACTCGCCGTTGGCGAGCCCGTTCATGTACTCCGAGGAGTCGAAGGCGCGAATATAGGGGCGCACCGCGAGCAGCAGCTTCTCGGCCTGCCGGTAGTCTTCCGGTCGAGTGGTGTTCGGATCGAGGTGCAGGTAGTTGAGGGCGAGCTGCAGTACGTCCTCCGGCTGGTCGAGGAAGGTCACGCCGCAATCGGCGAAGTGCCGGATGACTTCGGGCTTGAAGATCATGTCGAGACTGTCCGCCGGCGCATCCGGCATGCGCGCGCGGATCAGGTCGACGTTATAGGCAAAGCCGTTGACGTGCCGCAGGTAGGGCATGGCATGGCGGTTACCCGCATCCGCCTGCGCTTCGATGGCGAGCACGCGCGGGTCCAGGTTCTTCCAGTTCGGCAGCAGCGAGCGGTCGAGCGGACGGTAGATGCCTGCCTTGATCTGCCGGCTGAAGAAGTCGGTGGAGGCGCTCACCACGTCGTAGCCGGAGTCCCCCGCCATCATCTTCGCTTCGAGGGTCTCATCGGCGTCATAGGTGTCGTAGATGACCTTGATGCCGGTCGCAGCTTCGAAGTTGGCGATGGTGTCCTTGCCGATGTAGTCGGCCCAGTTATAGACGTGCAGCTCCATTTCCTCCCTGGCTGCCGTATGCGCCGCACCGGCACCCGAGCCGCAGCCGCTGAGCAGGGCTGGCGCGGCAAGTGCCAGTGCGACCGCAGCGGCGCGGGCCCGGACCGCACGCCGCGCCGTGCACCGGCTGTCTATAACTTCACCATCAGGTGACGCACCACCGTATAGTCCTCCAGCGCGTAGACCGAGAGGTCCTTGCCGTAGCCGGAGCGCTTGAAGCCGCCGTGAGGCATCTCGCTCACAGTTGCAAAGTGCGTGTTGATCCAGGTCGCGCCGTACTGCAGTTGCGCCGCCACCTGCAGCGCGCGCGAAATATCGCGCGTCCAGACCGAAGAGGCCAGTCCGTATTCGGAGTCGTTGGCCCAGCGGATCGCCTCGTCGGTATCGCTGAAGGGCGTGACGGACACGACCGGCCCGAATACCTCGCGCTGCACGATCTCATCGTCCTGGCGAGCGCCCGCGATCACGGTGGGCTCATAGAAGAAGCCGCCGCCGGTGCGCGCCTTGCCGCCGGTGGTGAGGGTGACGTGCGGGCTCGCCGCGGCACGCGCCACCATCGCCGCGACACGCTCACGCTGCCCGCGCGATATCAGCGGGCCCATCTCGACACCGGGCTCCTCCTGCGCACCGACCTTGATGGTACGCACCGCGCTCGTCAGGTCGGCGACCAGCCGCTCGTAAACGCGCTGGCCCGCGTACAGGCGGCAGGCGGCGGTGCAGTCCTGGCCGGCGTTGTAAAAAGCGAAGGTGCGCACACCGGCGACCACCGCTTCGATGTCCGCGTCATCGAACACGATGACCGGCGCCTTGCCACCGAGTTCCAGGTGTGTGCGTTTGAGGTTGCCGGCGGCCGCCGTCAGCACTTTCTGTCCGGTTGCCACCGAGCCGGTCAGCGACACCATGCGCACACGCTCGTGAGCCATGAGCGCGCTGCCCACTGGTTCGCCGCGACCGCAGACGATGTTGACCACCCCCGGAGGCAGGATCTCAGCGAGCGCCGCCGCCAGCTTCAGCGAGGTGAGCGGCGTCAGCTCCGACGGCTTGAGGACCAGGGTATTGCCGGCGGCGATCGCCGGTGCGATCTTCCACGCCGCCATCATCAGCGGATAGTTCCACGGCGCAATCGAGCCGACGACACCGACCGGATCGCGCCGGATCATGCTGGTGTGACCAGGCAGGTACTCCCCCGCCGCAAGCCCCTGGGGCGAGCGGCACGCCCCGGCGAAGAAGCGGAACACATCGGCGATCGAGGGCATTTCGTCATTGAGCGCCGCGGCCAGAGGCTTGCCGGTGTTGCGCGATTCGAGCTCGGCATAAGCGCGCGCCTCGGTGTCGATATGGTCGGCGATACGCAGCAGCAGCGCCGCGCGATCCTTGGGAGCCGTGCGCGCCCAGCCCGGAAACGCCGCTTCCGCCGCCATGACAGCCGAGTGGACCTGCGCCACGGCGGCTTCCGGCACCGCGGCGATCTGCGCACCACTGGCGGCGTCGTACACCGGCTGCGCCGCCGCCTCGCCCGCGACCAGGCGTCCGCCGATCAACAACTGCGTTTGCATGCTCCAGTCTCCTTGCCGCGCCGCGCCGGCACGTTATATTATTGTAGCCATAATATTACCACGCGGCGCGCGCCGCGTGCGAGGACCCCCATGAACTCAGACGTCATCATCACCTGCGCCATCACCGGCGACGACACCAAGGTTACCAAGAGCCCACATTGCCCCATCACCCCCGAGCAGATCGCCGCCTCCGCAGTCGATGCCGCACGCGCCGGAGCCGCGATCGTGCACATTCACGTGCGGGATCCTGAGAGCGGTGTGTTCAGCATGGCCACACGCCATTACCGCGAAGTGGTCAAGCGCATCCGCGAGAGCAAGGTGGACGTTCTCGTAAACCTGACCTGCGGCATGGGGGGCTATATCTGTGTCGGCAACCGGGGGCTTGCGGACACGCCCGCGGCGGGCACCGACTTCGTCAGCCAGGAAGAGCGCATGCGGCACGTGATCGACCTGTGCGGCGAGGGGCTGTACCGTCCGGACATCGCCACACTCGATTGCGGCACGCTCAACTTCGGCGACGGCAACCGCGCCTACATTTCGACCCCCGACTACTGCCGCCAGGGTGCCGGCATCCTGCGCGAGCTGGGCGTGAAGGTGGAGCTGGAAGTATTTGATACCGGTAACCTCTGGTTCGTGAAGCAGATGCTCAAGGAAGGCCTGATCCCGGGACCTGCGATGATCCAGCTGTGCACCGGCATTCCGTACGGCGTGCCCGCGGACGTCGGCCACCTGCTGGCCATGGTGAACTACCTGCCCGAGGATTGCGTGTGGACCTCGTTCGCAGTGAGCCGCATGCAGATGCCGTGGGTCGCGCAGTCGGTACTCCTCGGCGGCAATGTGCGCGTGGGACTGGAAGACAATCTGTATCTGAGCCGCGGCGTGTATGCGAGCAACGCGCAGCTGGTCGAGAAGGCGCGCACCATCGTGGAAGCCATGGGGGCACGCATTCTGTCCCCGACCCAGGCCCGCGAGCGGTTGCGGCTGCACTGAACATGGCCGGCATCGCCATTTACGAGACGCCGATCCTGCCGCAGTGGATCGACTACAACGGTCATCTGCGGGATGCTTACTATGGCCTGATCGTGAGTGAGGCGACCGACGCGCTCATGGATCGCGTGGGCCTGGACAGCGCCTATCGCTCGCGCACTGGTTGCACCCTGTATACGGTGGAGATGCATATTCACTTCCTGCATGAGGTCAAACAGGCCGACACCGCCAGCGTCATGGTGCGCATCGCCGGCCTCGACCACAAGCGCATTCACGCAGCCTTTGAGATCGCGCGGGCCGGGCACGCGCCGCTGGCGGCAACTGCGGAAGTCATGCTGTTGCACGTGCGGCAGCAGGGTGACACGGTCACCACCACGCCATTCCCACCGCCAGTGAGTGCGGCGCTGGCGAGTATGCAGGCAGCGAGCGCCGGCATGACGGTGGACGGGCCGGGTTCGCGGCGGATGGAGTTGCGCGCTCACAGCCGCGCCCCATGAGCGCGCGCGCGCTGCAGCGCCTGCTCGCGCCACGCAGCCTCGCCCTCATCGGCGGCGCCTGGGCTGACGCGGCGCTCGCCGCGAGCCGCGTGATCGGCTACGCGGGCGAGGTGTGGCGCATTCATCCCACCCGTCCCTCCTCGGACGCGCAACGCTACTTCCGTTGCGTCGACGAGCTGCCGGCGGCACCAGACGCCGCCTTCATCGCAGCGCCCAACCGCGAGGTGCCAGCCATTGCCGCGGCGCTCGCGCGCCGTGGCGCCGGCGGCTTCGTGTGCTTCGCGGCCGGCTTTTCCGAAACCGGCACCGACGAGGGCAACCGACTGACGCGGGAGTTGCTCGTCAGCGCCGCAGAGCTGCCGTTCCTCGGCCCCAATTGCTACGGCTTCGTCAACTTCTTCGATGGCGCGGCACTGTGGCCCGATCAGGTGGTCGGCAAGCGGCGCGAACGCGGCGTCGCCCTGATCTGCCAGAGCGGCACGCTGGCGCTCAACCTGTTGTTCAACGATCGCTCGCTGCCGATCGGCTGCGCGCTCACCGTGGGCAACCAGACGCGCCTCGCGGCCGAGGATCTGCTGGAGCTCATGTGCACCGATGAGCGGGTGACGGCGTTCGGCCTGTACCTGGAGGGCATCAAGGATGCCGCGCGCTTTGTCCAGGCGGCGGCACGCGCACGCGCCGCCGGCAAGCCGATCGCGCTCGTCAAGGCGGGCCGCACCGAGGCCGCCACCCGCACGGTGCGCACCCACACCGGCGCACTCGCCGGGGCGGATGCAGCTTTCGACGCCTTCTGCGCCCAGGCCGGCGTTGCGCGCTGCGAGTCGCTGGCGACGCTGTGCGAAACGCTGAAGATATTTCACAGCGGCGGTCCGCTGCGCGGGCGCCGCGTGCTCGCCATGGGCGCCTCGGGCGGCGATATGGCGATGACCGCCGATGCCGCGCGCCACCTCGGGCTCGAGTTCGCGCCGATTCCCGCCGCCGCCGCGGCCAGCCTGCGCGAGATTCTCTCCGACCGCGTGCACATCTCGAACCCCTTCGATTTTCACACCCACGTATGGTTCGACCACCCGCGCCAGCACGCCATGTTCAGCGTGGCGCAACGCGCCGGGTTCGATGCGGTAGCGTTCCTCGTCGATTGCCCGCCAGCAGGTGCCGACGACTCGACCTACGTGAGCGTGATCGAGGAGTTTGCGGCAGCGCTGCCAGGCGCTGCGACGCGCGGCGCTATAATCGCATCGCTTCCCGAATCGCTTTCACCCGCCACGCGCGAGAAATGTCTCGCGCGCGGTGTCGTGCCCCTGCAGGGCCAGCGCGAAGCGCTGGAGGCGCTCGATCTCGCCGGCGCGGTCGGTGAAGCCTGGGCGCGTGGCGCGGCGGTGGAGCTGCGTCGCCCGCGTGCCGCGCCGGCCGCTGCGCGGCCCTTAAGCGAGCATGAGGCGAAGCAGGCGCTCGCTGCTTTTGGTGTGGCCATCCCGCGTTCGCATCTGGTGGCGCCACACGCGGCCGCCGCCGCGGCAGCAGCGCTCGGCTTCCCGGTGGTAATCAAGGCCGCGGGTGCCGCGCTGGAACACAAATCCGACGTCGGCGGCGTGGTGCTCAACGTGCGCACCGCCGCGGAGGCCGAGGCGGCGGCGCAACGCCTGTCCGCGCTTTCCGCGACGCTGCTCGTCGAGGAGATGGTGAACGACGGTGTCGCGGAGGTCCTGGTCGGCGTGACCGTCGATCCGCAATTCGGACAGCTCCTGGTGCTTGGCGCCGGCGGCGTGCTCACTGAGCTGCTGCGCGACAGCGTGACCCTGCTGCCGCCGTTTACTGCTGCGAGCATCGGGGCTGCGCTCGGCAGGCTCAGGGTGGCGAAGCTGCTCGCCGGCTACCGCGGCCGCCCGCCGGCAGACGTCGCTGCGCTGGTGCAGACTGTTCTCGCCTGCGCCCGCTACGCCGCGGCCAATCTCGAGCGCCTGGTGGAACTGGACCTCAATCCCGTCATCGCGCGCCCGGCTGGGCTTGGCGCCGTGGCAGTCGACGCATTGATCCGCCTCGTGTAAGGAGCACCGCTATGTCCGACGGCATCAGGACCGCAACCGACGGCGCCATCTTCGAAGTGACCATCGACCGCCCGAAAGCGAACGCCATTGACCTGGCAGCGAGCCGGCGGCTGAACGAGGTCTTCACTGCGTTTCGCGACGACCCGGCGCTGCGTGTCGCGATCGTCACGGGCGCGGGCGAGCGCTTCTTCTCCCCGGGCTGGGACCTGAAAGGTGCCGCCGTCGCCGAGGAGTCGGACGAGGACTGGGGCGTGGGGGGGTTCGGCGGCCTCAACTATCCGCGCAACCTCGACAAGCCGCTCATCGCGGCAGTTAATGGCATCGCCTGCGGCGGCGGATTCGAGCTGGTGCTCGGAACCGACATCATCGTCATGGAGGAGCAGGCGAAGTTCGCGCTCCCGGAGATCAACGTCGGCGTGCTCGCGGACGCCGGAACCATCAAGCTGCGCCGCCGCATCCCCTATCACGTCGCCGTCGAATTCCTCATGACCGGGCGCTGGATGGATGCCGCGGAAGCCAAGCACTGGGGACTCGCGAACCACGTCGTGCCAAAGGGGCAGGCGTTGGCGAAGGCGCGCGAGATCGCCCGCCAGCTCGCCGACGGGCCGCCGCTGCTGTTCCCGGCGATCAAGCAGCTGCTGCGACACACGGAGATGGTCGCCGAACACCCGGCTTTCGAGCTGCACGACAGCCTGAGCGCGGTGCAGAAGGTGATCCGCTCGGAAGACCTGAAGGAAGGAACGCGCGCCTTCGCCGCAAAGCGCAAGCCGGTGTGGAAGGGCAAGTGAGCCCTCAGGCCTGGCGCGGCAGGCGCGCGCGAAAAATGCGCCCGCCTCAGCCGCCCAGCGGCCGCAGCAGCGAGCGCGAAATGATGTGCCGTTGCACCTCGCTGGTGCCGTCCCAGATGCGCTCGATGCGCGCATCGCGCCAGATGCGCTCCAGCGGCAGCTCGGTCATGAGCCCCATGCCGCCGTGAATCTGCAGCGCCTCGTCGGCGACCATCGCCAGCATCTCGGTGGCTTTGAGCTTCGCGATCGCCATGTCCATATCGGTCGCGAGTTTCTGATCCAGCTTCCAGGCAGCTTCCAGTGTGAGCAACTCCGCGGCGCGCAGCTCGAGCGCCATGTCCGCGAGTTTGAAGGACACGCCCTGGAACTTGCCGATCTGCTGTCCGAACTGCACACGATCGACCGCCCACTGCTTGGCGCACTCGAGCGCCCGGTCGGCGCGCCCGAGGCAGTTGGCCGCCACTTGCAGGCGCGTTGCTCCGAGCCAGGTGTTGGCCACTTCGAATCCCCGGTGTAGTTCCCCAAGCACCGCCGACTTCGGCAGCCGACAGTCGGTAAACTGCAGGATGCTGTTGGTGTAGCCGCGATGTGAGACGTTCTGGTACCCGGGCCGGACCTCGAAACCGGGCGGGCCGGTGTCAACCAGGAACGCGGTGATGAGTTTACGCTTGCCGCGCGCGG
>Ga0210394_10000253_pt1:0-37500 | contig 125830 bp, 115 predicted proteins | sample IncBWC12MmetaG_FD_160121 | JGI IMG/M metagenome (GOLD analysis project Ga0210394, IMG submission 160121) | Forest soil microbial communities from Barre Woods Harvard Forest LTER site, Petersham, Massachusetts, United States - Inc-BW-C-12-M | ecosystem: Environmental > Terrestrial >...
GAATTCCTTCCCCTTCTCGGTGCTGACGGACGCCTTCAGGTTGTACTCAGGAAACTTGTCTCCAACGGTAAGCATGGGCATTTGTCGTTACTCTCCTTTGATTTGGACGATGTCGCGTTCTGGACATCGTCTAACTGCTCGCGAAAATTTTTCAGACCTTGCGCCGGGCAGCCTTGCGAACGCCGCGCATGACGACCTGGTAATCGTGAATCTCGAATCCCTTCAACGCCTCGACGTTGCAGACCTGAACCTTGTCCCACGGGATGTCGTGGATCGTGCCGCTCTCCTCATCGACGAGATGATGGTGCCGCTCGACGTTCGGATCGAAGACGACGCTGTCCTCGGCCAGGGTGAGCGCACGCAGCAATCCCTTGGCCACGAAGAGGTTCAGCGTGTTGTAGACCGTGGCGCGGGAGATGTACGGCACGCGCGCCTTGACGCGGCTCCAGACGAGGTCGGCCGAGGGATGCTCGAGGGTGTGCAGCACGTAGTCGGCGACAGCCACGCGCTGCGCCGAGGGCTGGATTCCGTGCTGCTGAAGAATGGTCACGCTGTCGCGCACGTGATTAGACTACGTCTAATGTTGGAGGATGTCAAGGGCGAAGTTTCGCGCCTTCTCTATGCCGAGGTACACTCGTTCCCATGCGAACGGAGCAGGTGAGCGAGCTGAAGGAACGGTTGGACGAGGTGATCGAGGCGGTGAAGAACGGCGAGACGGTGCAGATCAGGGATGGAATTGCGCCGATCGCACAAATGGTCCCGGAACAGACGAGTACTTTTCCGTCGAGGCCCAATCCTGATCAGAGCGCCTTGGAAGCGTACATTGACGATCTGGTCCGGCAAGGCAAAGCGCGCCGGGGGACCGGAAAGTTGCCGGATGATTTCTTCACACGTCCGCGCCCGAAGTTCGAGGAGGGCAGTGTGGTAGCCCAGCTGCTGCGTGATCGCGAGGAAGGTTGGTGAGATTCTGGGACACGTCAGCGCTTGTGCCACTCGTGGTCGACGAACTGTCGACACCACAGATGGCCCAACTGCTGTCGGATGACCCGAATATTGCGGTCTGGATTTGCACTTCCGTGGAACTGGCCAGCGCCGTCTGGCGGCGCGCGCGATCACATGATCGGCTGAGCCAGCGGGATGCGGAGGCACTCATTGCGTCGCTCGAGTCAGCTTGGATAGTGATCGACGAGTCGAAGGCAATCGTTGACCGCGCCAGGCATCTACTGACGAACCACCGCTTGCGCGGAATGGATGCACTTCAGCTCGGGGCTGCGCTCGTCGCCTCCAACGATAATCCGCGCACCCTCCCCTTCGTCACCATCGACGACGACCTCGGTGTAGCCGCGCGCGCCGAGGGGTTCACCGTTCTGCCGTAGTTACCGCTCCATTCGGCGTCCGTCAGAGGGGGCAATTCGTCTAGAATCGCCACACTGTCAATAGACACGTATCGTTGCCCTACCGGCAGGTGTATGAACTGGGAGACCTTTTTCCTCGACAACCTCTCGCTGATCGACCGCGTCACGGCGTTCGTCAGCCGGAAATACGGCCTCAGCGGCGCCGATGCCGAGGATTTCGCCTCAACGGTCAGGCTCAAGCTCCTCGAGGACGACTACGCCGTCCTGCGCAAGTTCGAGAATAAGTGCTCTCTTCCCACATACTTAACGATCGTTGTCTCGCGCCATTATCTCGATCAGAAGATCCACGAATGGGGCAAGTGGCGGCCTTCGGTGCGAGCCCGGCAGGGGGGGGACGCGGCGATCTACCTCGAGCGTCTCGTGAGCCGCGATGGCCTCGGCATTACGGAAGCCTCGACGATTGTCCGTCAAAAATATACAGACCTCGACTCGAGAGCGCTGGAAGCGCTTGCCGCATCGATCGTCGTGCGGCAACCGCGCCGGGCATCGAAGGTCGAACGGACGGAGGAGATGCGTGAGCCCGCATCGGAGGCATCGGCTGAGGACGAGTTGCTGAGCGGCGAGCGCGAAATCGCGGCACGCCGCGCCAGCGCTGTGCTGAGCCGAGAGCTCGACCGCCTTCCGGCTGAGGACCGCCTGATCATGAAACTGCGCTTTATCGATGCAATGAAGGTCTCGACGATGGCCAGAATGCTGCAGGCCGATCAGAAGCAGCTCTATCGCCGGATCGACCGTCTCGTGGCCGCCCTGCGCGAGTCCCTTCTTGCCGCCGGCGTGGCGATGAGCGACATTGGAGACATGCTCATCCACGGCGCCGACGAACTGCATATCGACTTCGGCGCCAACCCCACACCGCAACTGCAGGTGCCGCCATGACGATGACGCTCGCACATCCCGCCGCTGAGGATCTCGGCCGCTTCGTTGAAGGGACGCTCGACGATGCGGCACGGGCGGCCGTCGTCGAGCACATCGCCGATTGCGATGAATGCCGGATCGTCGTCGTCGACTCGTCGGAGTTCATCGAGCCCGCACAGGCCGCGGGCCGCCCATGGTGGCTGGCTGCCGCGGCTGTGGTTCTAGTCGCCACGGTAGCAACCATCACGTACTCCAAATACCACGATCCGGCGGCGAAGGTCACCGACGAATATGCGCAGGTCAAGATACGACCCATCGAAGGTCGACTTAGCGGGGTCCCGTACACCGAGTGGAGAGTAAGCCGCGGCGGATCAGACTCGAACGATGAAACGACCGATCCTCTTCTCGCGATCATGCAGGGAGACGCCGCAAGCGCAGCCGAACTTCGTGGCGACGACGCGAAGACTCTCCACGCGCGCGGGATCGGTCTCTTGCTTGAAAGCAAGGAGAGCGTCGATGAGTCGCTCGCACCATTGAAGGCCGCGGCGGCGAAAGAACCGGACAACGCGCACTATCAGAATGACCTGGCCACGGCCTTGATCGCTGCCGCCAGGAACAATGACCCCGGGAAGCTTCAGCTCGCTGTCGATGCCTGCAATCGAGCCATACAGGTTGATCCGCGCTCGCGGGAAGCTCTGTTCAACCGGGCCCTTGCACTGGAATCACTCCATCGAACGCAAGAAGCCATCACCGCGTACGATCTGTACCTCTCGGTCGATCCCTCGTCGCGCTGGGCGGATGAGGTACGGCGCCGTCTGGACTACCTTCGCTCCTCCTTGCTCCCACCCGCCTGAATTTCCCCGCGCTACACTTCGTTCTTCATCACACCCATGTTCGACAAGTTTCACGATGAATGCGGAGTCTTCGCCGTTCTCAACCATGAGAACGCGGCGAACATCGTCTACCTCGGGTTGTATGCGCTGCAGCATCGGGGACAGGAGAGCGCGGGGATTGCCTCGGTCTCGTCGGACCGGAGGCGGTCCGAGACCAACATCGGGGCGGCCAGCGGGTCGTCGAGCGGTACCGGGGAGCAGATCATCGCGCCGGGGGCACCCCAGATCCACTCCGAGAAGGAGATGGGCTACGTCGCCGAGATCTTCACCGAGGAGCGGCTGAGGCGTCTGCCGGGCGACATCGCCATCGGGCATGTCCGTTACTCGACAGCCGGCGGCTCGATGCTATGCAATGCACAGCCGCTCGTGGCTTCGACCAGCAAGGGGCCGATCGCACTGGCACACAACGGCAACCTCGTCAACGGAGCCGACATCCGCCGGAGGCTCGAGGCGGACGGCGCCATCTTCAACACGATGTCGGACACCGAGGTCATCGTCCATCTCATCGCGCGCTCGAGGGAGCTCACTCTCGAAGCCGCACTGGTCGATGCGCTCTCGCAGGTCAAAGGGGCGTACTCCATCGTTCTCCTCGCGCCGGGACGCGTTTACGCGGCGCGCGATTCGTACGGATTCCGGCCGCTCGTGCTTGGCAGGCTCGGCGAATCGATCGTCGTCTCGTCAGAGACTTGTGCCTTCGACCTCATCGAAGCGGAGACAATTCGCGAGGTGCGTGCCGGCGAGGTCATCGCCATCGAATGCGGTGAGCCGTTGCCTCGGGTGCGCGTGGTCCACGAATTCACGGGGCCGCGCGAGGCCCGCTGCATCTTCGAGCACGTCTACTTCGCCCGACCTGACTCCGTGATCTTCGGCAACAACGTCGCCGAGGTCAGGAAACGCTTCGGCGCGCAACTCGCGCGCGAGCACCGCGTCGTTGCGGACGTCGTCATCCCCGTCCCCGACTCCGGCGTCTTCGCGGCGCTCGGGTATGCGCACGAATCAAGAATCCCCTTCGAGTTCGGCCTGGTACGCAACCACTACGTCGGCAGAACGTTCATCGAGCCGAAGCAATCGATCCGCAGCTTCGGCGTGAAGGTGAAGCTGAATCCCGTCCGCGAGATCGTGGCCGGAAAGCGCATCGTCCTGATCGACGACTCCATCGTCCGCGGCACCACCTCCAAGAAGATCGTCCGCATGCTGAAAGACTTTGGCGCGCTGGAAGTCCACATGCGCATCTCCTCGCCGCCGACGACAGGGCCTTGCTATTACGGCATCGACACCCCGCAGCGCCGCGACCTCATCGCCAGCGCGAAGTCGGTCAACGAAATTCGCGACTTCATCGAGGCCGACTCCCTCGGCTACCTCTCCGAAGAAGGGATGCTGGCCGCCGTTCGCAATGGCGACGACCCTCGGCGGCTTTACTGCACGGCGTGCTTCACGGGCAAGTATCCCGTGCTGCACGAAGAGGCAGTGACTGCCGACGTGCAGTTAGCGTAGGCCGGGAGCGGACTGGAGAGTCCAGCCCGCGTTTTCGTCAAACGTGCAACCGCACGGCAAGCTCTTCCAGCGGGTGCTCGGTCAGCAGGCCGGGCAACATCGCCGCGGAAACGGGCCTGCTGAAAAGATAGCCCTGGGCGGCATCGCAGTTGCGGCGGCGGAGGAACGAGAGCTGCTCCTCGGTCTCGACGCCCTCGGCGATGACGCGCAGTTTCAGCGCGCGGGCGATGCCGACCACGGCGGAGACGATGGCGGCGTCGCCCTCGCTCGTGGCCAGGTCGCGGATGAAGGCGCGATCGATCTTCACGGCCGTAATCGGGAAGCGCTTCAGATAGTTCAGCGATGAATATCCCGTGCCGAAATCGTCGATGGCGATGGAAACACCGAGCTCGCGGAGCGCTTGAAGCACCTCGACCGTGGTCTCGGCGTTCTGCATCGCCGCGGTCTCGGTGATCTCCAGCTCGAGGGCGCCGGCGCTGAGGCCGGTTTCGGTGAGGACGCGGCGGACAGTTTGAACGATGTCGTATTGCTGGAACTGGCGCAGCGAGAGATTGACGGACATGAGGGGAACGTCGATCCCGGCATCGAGCCACGCGCGCATCTGCGTACACGCGGTGTGAAGGACCCACTCGCCCAGCGGGAGGATGAGACGGCTCTCCTCGGCCATCGGAATGAACGCTGATGGGTGCACGAGTCCGCGCTCCGGATCATTCCAGCGCACCAGCGCCTCCACTCCGATCGCCAAGCCGCTGGTCAGACTGATCTGGGGCTGATAGTGGAGGACAAGCTGCCCTTCGGTGATGGCGCGCCGCAGCCGTGTCTCCAGCGAGAGCCGCTCGACGGCGCGGCGCTTCATGTCATCGGTACAGAGCTGGTAAGTGTTGCGTCCCGACTCCTTGGCGCGATACATGGCGCTGTCCGCGTTGCGCAGCAGCGACTCGGCATCGGCGCCGTCATCAGGAAAGAGAGCGATGCCGATGCTGGCCGAGACCTCGATCGACGTTCCGGCGATCGAAAGGGGCTGGACCACGGCTTTGATGAGCTTCTCGGCCACGCTGACCGCATCCTCGGGGTGGCGGAGCTCGGCCAGGATGATCGTGAACTCGTCACCGCCGAGCCGGGCAACCGTGTCGTCGTCGCGCACGTTGGCGCGGAGGCGGTGCGCCATCTCCAGCAGAAGCTCGTCGCCGGCCTCGTGGCCGAGCGTGTCATTGATCGTCTTGAAGTGATCGAGATCGACGAACATCACCGCCAGCGACTTGCTGGAGCGGCGCGCCCGCGAAAGGCTGTGTGTCAAACGGTCGGTGAAGAGTTTACGGTTGGGCAGATGGGTCAGCACGTCGTGGTAAGCGTGGAATTCGATTTTTTCCTCGGCGCGCTTCCGATCGCTGATATCGACGACGGTGGAGTGGATACGATCTCCGACCGCCGTGAGATTCATGAGCGCCCACATCGAATTCCCATCCTTCTTCAGCAGCTCGACCTCGACGCTGTTCAGCGTCGTCGAGTCGCGCAGTAAGGACAGGAGATCGGATCGCTCTCCCGGACGCACATAGAGATCGCCGGCGGAATGACCGATCAGTTCGAACCGCGAGTACCCGAGCATCGTGGAAAACGTCAGGTTGCAGTCGAGAATCGAGCCCGCCACGTCCGACACGCAGACGCCGGCCGCGTTCTGCTCGAACAGTAGCCGGTACCGCAGCTCCGACTCGCGCAGCGCCGCCTCGGCGGCAAAACGCGCGGTGACGTCACGGAAGCTCCATACGCGAACGTTGGCCATGTCCTCCACGGCCCGCCCGATCGAGTAGCGCTCGAAGCGACGGCCGTCTTTGAACTCCAGCAGATCGAAGCTCTCCGCCTCCGGCTGGGCATAGAGGGTGTCGACCGTGCGGAGGAAGTGATCGGGATCGAGAAGCTGATCGAGGACGGCGTCGATCAGGCCGCGGTCATCCTCGCTTGCTTCGAGCAGTTGCGCCGGGATATGCCACATCTCGGCAAAGCGGTTGTTGTACGTGAGAACGCGACCGCCGCCGCCGACGACGAGAATGCCGTCCGCGGTCGAGTCGAGCGTCGACTCGAGAAGCGCCACCGCCCTCTTCACTTCCCGCTCCGCATCTTTCTGCTCGCGCATATCGCGGCCGAGGATCACAACGCCCGCGGGCTCGCCATGCTGGATGACAGGAGCGAGCGACATCATCAGATCGACCTGACGGCCATCGCTGGCGATGAAGCGGCGCTCCATGTTGCGGATGCTGCGGCGGCGGAACGACTCGCCGAACGGATCGTCCTCGCCGGCGACCAACAGCCCTTCGAACTGCCGTCCCACGAGGCTGTCCGCGGGATAACCGAGCACCCGCTCGGCGGCGGCGTTGGCGAACTCGATGCGGCCCTCGCGGTCGCAGACGAAGAGGACGTCCGCCATCGTCCCAATGATCTCGCGTGCCGCAAGCGACGGGGTAATCGCCACCAGGTCGTACTTGCGGAAGGCAATGGCCGCGATGGCCACGAAACCGAGCAGCGCGCCATAGCCGAACGGATAGACGGCGATTCCGAACTTCGGCAGGTAGTCGACACAACCGAGATAGGCGACGGCGAACGCGATGAGCAGCAGGCGGATGCGCTTCTTCTCCACGCCGCGCGACTTCGGGTATGCGCGAAGAAACTCAACGAACGCTGCTACGAGGTAGCCGAAGAAGAAGAGCAGGAACGGCGGGGCCACGAGAGGGCTGTACCGCGGATAGAAGCCCCACCAGAAATGCTGCACGCGCTCCACGAGCACGCCGGTCACGGCAAGGGCAGAGAACACCGTGGCCAGTGCCCATGCCGTGATGACCGCGCCGCGCCGTTCCTTGGCGATACGGAGCATCTCCGTGGTGAAGTGGTAAATCGACGGCGCCAGGAATGGCACGCCGAGGTAGGCCGCTCGCGACCAGAAGAGCGCCGTGGCCGCGTCCTTCGCGCTGTAGACGAACGTGAAGGCGATGAGCCACACCGATGCCGACGCCGCAATGGCGAAGAATGCGCCGGCCACCCGCGACGCACGGCGCGCCAGAACACTCGTGCCGAAGACGAGCATCAGCGCCGCAGTCGCCAGCGTCGGCACCGCATACGGCGAAAAGCCGTAGCGGGCGGAATCGAGAATGTGGAGCACCGGACCTCTTCAATCTTGCTGGGATCACATAGTTTGAGGGATACGGAGGCGTTTGTCGAATGTACCGGGCCAGAATCTGTCGCCAGGTTTCCTTTCCCCCGCTCCGCGCATCCAACGGGGCATGAAACGCTTCGACCCGCGGCTCTACCAGATCGGCGCGCTGACGCTGCTGCTGCTCTACGGCATCTTCGCGCTCCATTTCGACGTAACGCTCTTCCGGGCCGCCTTGCTCGTCGGCACGGCTATCGGAACGCAGGCGCTCTGCGCGCGGCTCAAGGGCGTCGCATTCGATCCGCGCAGCGCCGCGATCTCAGGGCTTTCGCTCTCACTGCTCTTGCGGAGCGAGTATCTGACGCTGCTGATCGCCGCCGCAGTCATCGCGGTGGCCAGCAAGTTCGTCGTCCGCGTCCGCGGCAAGCACATCTTCAACCCCACCAATATCGCCATCGTGGCGCTCATGCTGATGACGAACCACGTCTGGGTCTCGCCCGGACAATGGGGGAACGTCGCGTTTTTCGGCTTCCTCATCGCCTGCCTCGGCGGGCTGGTCGTCAATCGCGCCGCGCGGAGTGATGTGACCTACGCCTTCATCGTCGCCTGGAGCGCCCTCATCATCGGCCGGTCGCTCTGGGTCGGCGAACCGATGACGATCCCCATTCACCGTCTCGAGAACGGCGCGCTGCTGCTCTTCACCTTCTTCATGATCTCTGACCCCAGGACCACGCCGGACTCGCGCGCGGGAAGGATTCTCTTCGCCGCTCTCGTGGCGTTCGGCGGCTGGTACATAAACTACCGGCTCTTCCGGACGAACGGGATTCTCTGGTCGCTCGCCGGGTGTGCGCTCGTTGTACCGATCATCGACGTGCTGCTGCCGGCAGCGCGCTACCAGTGGGGTCGTGCGGTCTCGGAGTCGCGAGGTCTCGCGGCTGGATCGAACCGCGCGACCACGAAACCGCGAGACCTCGCAACCGCATAAAGGAGGCAGTCATGTTGAAACGCACGCTCATTCTCACCCTCACGCTCTTCGCAGCAACGCAGGCGCACGCGTTCTGCGGCTTTTACGTCGCCCGAGGGGACACGAAGATCTTCAACCGCGCCTCGCAGGTCGTCGTCGTCCGCGATCAGGACAAGACCGTCATGACGATGGCCAACGACTTCCAGGGCAACGTGCGCGACTTCGCCGTCGTCATCCCGGTGCCGACGAAGATCGAGCGCGGACAGATCCACGTCGCAGACAAAGCCCTCATCGATCATCTCGACGCCTACTCGTCGCCCCGGCTCGTCGAGTACTTCGATCCCGACCCATGCGCGCCCCCGCCTGTGCCGGCGGCCTTGGCAGGCGTCGCAAGAGAGTCGATCACGGTAAACCAGGCATCCCGTGACCGCGCCAAGAGCCTCGGCGTGACGATCGAAGCGAAGTACACCGTCGGCGAGTACGACATCCTCATCCTTTCCGCGACACAGAGCAGCGGCCTGGAGACCTGGCTCACCGAGAACGGCTACAGCATGCCCAAGGGTGCCGGGCCCGTGCTGGGGAGCTACATCCGCCAGAACATGCACTTTTTCGTAGCGAAGGTGAACCTCGGCGCGCAGGCTCAACTCGGATTCAACTACCTCCGCCCGCTGCAGGTGGCGTACGAGTCGCCCAAGTTCATGCTGCCGATCCGCCTCGGCACGGTGAACGCGAACGGCGCACAGGAGCTGTTCGTCTACCTCATCACGACCAAAGGCCGCGTCGAGACGACGAACTATCGGACCGTGAAGCTGCCGAGCGGTGTCGACGTGCCGCTCTTCGTGCGCAACGATTTCGCACCGTTCTACAAGGCTCTCTTCTCGGAGCAGGTCAGGCGCGAGGATATAACGCGGTCTTCCTCGAATACGCGTGGAACATGAGCTGGTGCGACCCCTGCGCTTCCGAGCCGCTCTCCAACGATGAATTGCGGAAGATCGGCGTTTTCTGGCTCGGCGATAGCGCCGGCGGCGGCAACGTCTTCCTCACCCGCCTGCACGTCCGCTACGACCGCGAGCACTTCCCCGAGGATCTCGTCTTCCAGCAGACAGGCGACCAGGGCCAGTTCCAGGCGCGGTACGTCATCCACCACCCCGCCAGTCCCGGCACATGCGACGCCGCGGCCGTCTATCGCCGCCAGCTCAGGGAAAGGCAGGAACAGGAAGCGCAGAACGTCGCCGTGTTGACCGGCTGGAAAGTCGACGACATGCGCCGGAAGATGCACCTCACCACGGCCGTTGCCGCCCCTCCCGAGAAGAAGTGGTGGGAGAAGATCTGGTGATGTTCACCGTTCGCTGACGAACCGGACGCGAGGGGGTGCGTACATTGGCACATTCGAAAGGAGAGCCAATGAAACACTTCCTCGCGGCCACGGCTGTGGCGCTTGTAGCCATCGGCGTGACAGCCCAACAGATCACCCTTCCTCCGTCAGGTGGTAACGAACGATCCTCCGTCACCCAGCAGATCGGCCCCGTCAAAGTCTCGATCGATTACAGCAGTCCGCACGTTCACAGCCCGCAGGGCGTGAACCGCCGCGGGAAAGTCTGGGGGACGCTCGTGCCGTGGGGCATGGCCAACCTCGGATTCGGCACCTGCAAGGAATGCCCGTGGCGCGTCGGAGCAAACGTGAACACCATCTTTACGACCTCGCACGACATCCAGGTCAACGGTTGCACGCTGCCGGCCGGCTCGTACGCTCTCTTCGCCATTCCGCAACAGGACGAGTGGACGTGGATCTTCTCGAAGAACCACACGTCATGGGGCAGCTTCTTCTATGACCCGGCTGAAGACGCGCTTCGCGTGAAAGCGAAGCCGGAGAAGGCGGAGTATCGCGAAGTCCTCACCTTCGACTTCACCGAGCGCAAGGACGACCACGCCACCGTGGCCATGAAGTGGGAAGAGCTGGCGGTGCCGATCGACATCACCGTCCCGAACGTCTCCGATCTCTACGTCGCCGACATCAGCCAGGAGCTGCGGAATTCACCCGGTTTCAACGATGCGAGCTGGACGCAGGCCGCCCGCTATGCCCTCGACAACAAGCATCCCGCCGAGGGACTGAAGTGGGCAACGGCCGCCGCCGATGACAAGAGCGGCATCGGCCGGAAGAACTTCACCAACCTGATGACGCTGGCCGACGCGCAGGAAGCGAACGGCAAGACCGCCGATGCGGCCAAAACGCGCGACGAAGCGATGAATCACCCGACCACCACCCCCTTTGATCTTCACGGCTACGCACGCCAGCTCATGGCCAAGGGCAAGAACGAGGAAGCGCTGAAGGTGTTTGAGCTGAACGCGAAGCGCAACCCCGGCGTCTGGCCGGTCAACTTCGGCCTGGCTCGCGGCTACTCGGCGGTCGGCCGTTATCCGGAAGCGCTGAAGTACGCGAAGCTCGCACTTCCTCAGGCGCCGGACGAGGTCAACCGAAAGAGTATCGAAGGAGCAATCAAGAAGCTCGAGGCCGGGCAGGACATAAATAAGTGATTTCCAGTTTTTCGCGTTAGACTCTTTTCCGGTCCCAACCCGGAAAGGAGCCCTCATGCGCACAGCTCTGGTCTGTATCGCTCTCGCTCTCGCTCTGGTCGTCCCGACGTTCGCGGCAGATGATCTTCCGGCGGTCTGCAATCTCAGCACCGCCATGCCGCCCAGCAAAGACACGGTCAAGTTCGAAAACGCGCTACGGCCGTTTTTGACGGCCGCGTGCTACGACAAACTCGGCTGGACTCACGACGCGTTCATCCGCGACACGGGGCCCTACATCCTTGGCGACTACTACGGCACCCATCCCGCGGTCCGTATCTGGTACTCGCCCGAAGTGGCCAGCTGGATGAAGCTCACCGCAGCGCAGCGGGCCGTGACTCCCATCTCCGACAACGCGGTCATCGTCAAAGAGATGTACTCCGGGCCGGCGAATTGCTATCCCATGTCGCCGCCATACACTCCGCCCGTCGGCTGCTTCCCCTCACCATTCTCGAAACCACAGACCACTCCATGGTGGACAATTCCCGGCCAGGCTAGCTGGTGGACCGTGATGGTGCGCGAGGCGAACGCGTCTCACGACGGCTGGTACTGGAGCGGATCCGCCGGCAGTTCTGGTCCAGTCCCTACGGATTTGGGAAACACAACATATCCGTCCGCCGGCTTCGGAAACTACTGCATCAACTGTCACGCCTCGGCGGTATCGAACTCGACCTACTCCACAATGCGCAACGTCGAGGGAACGAACACGATCACGTATCTCAATGTCATGCTTTCGATGGGCAACCCGACGCCCGTTCACGCGGACAGTCACAGGGCCAAGATGCTGAGCAAGGGCGGCGCCCCGATTCTGGCGGAAGAGCCGTTCGACTACGAGATGCTGAAAATTCTCGCGCCATGGTGGAAAAAGGGCGATGACCTGAAGTCCCGCAACTTTCCCGGCGAGACCTGGGACCACGTCATGGCCATGAAAAATGGGCCGGAGCAGTTCATCACCTCCGATCAGTGCATCGGCTGCCATGACGGCACCGCCAACATCGGGCCGTATCCGGCCAACATGATTTATCCTGCCAGCGGCAGCATCTCGACGCCGGTGTACAACGTGTCGCCCTACGGTGAATGGCGCGCGTCGCTGATGGGGCTCTCCGGCCGCGATCCCGTCTTCTTCTCGCAGATCGCCAGCGAGCTGAAAATCCACGCCAACGCGAAACTCCCCGGTCAGACCATTCCGAACATCTGCTTCCGATGCCACGGCGCGATGGGCCAGCGGCAGCTGACGATCGACAGCGCCGGCAAGAAGATGTTCGACCCGGAACTGGTCTACGCCTGGTCGTCATCGCTGGCGCAGCCGGTGGGCGACGCCAAAATCGGCGCGCTGGCCCGCGACTCGATCTCCTGCACGGTGTGTCACCACATCTCCGATAAAGACCTCGGCAAGCCGCCGACCTACACCGGCCAGTTCAATACGACCGATCCGGGAACGATCATCGGTCCGTTTACCGACCCGCTGGCGAAGCCGATGAACCACGCGCTCGACATGACGCCGATGCACACCGAGTACGTGAGGGATTCGAAGCTCTGCGGTTCGTGCCACACGATCCTGCTGCCCGTCCTTGACGCGAAAGGCGTGCAGGTCAAAGAGGATTTCGAGCAGACCACGTATTTCGAGTGGCAGAACAGCGTCTTCCAGAACGAGCAGAACCCGGTCACCGACGATGCGCAGACTTGCCAGCAATGCCACATGCCATCCACGTTCAAGCTGAAGGAGTTCCACAGCCAGGACCTGGCCTACCGCATCGCCAACATGGAGGACAGCACCTATCCGTACGTCGATGACCGCCTTCCGGACCCGGACATCACCCTGCAGTCGCGAACTGGCTACGCGCGGCACACACTGGTCGGCATCAACCTCTTCGTCCAGGAGATGTTCCTGCAGTTCTCCGATCAGCTCGGCATCCGCACGGCCGATCCGATGGTGGCCACTGATGCTAACAACGACCCCATCCCCCTGGCGGGATTGAAGCTTGCGGAACAGGCCACCATCGATCTTGCGCGCCAGGAAACCGCCGTCGTTGAAGTGATGTCGATGAAGAAGACGACCACCGATCTCGAAGTAAAAGTGGGCGTGAAGAACAACGCCGGCCACAGCTTCCCGTCAGGCGTCTCGTTCCGCCGGGCATTTCTGGATTTCGAAGTTCTCGATAAGGACGGCAACCCGATTTGGGCGTCGGGCGCGACCAACCCGTTCGGCATGATCACGAATGGCGTCGACGGCGCGGTCCTGCCCAGCGAATTCTTCGACGGTGGCCAGTATCAGGATCACCACACCGAGATTACCGATCAGGGGCAGGTGCAGATTTACGAAGAGCTGGTCAAGGACACCGAGGGACACTTCACGACCAGCTTCCTCAGCCTGTACGACAACATCAAGAGGAACCGCCTGCTGCCGCGCGGCTGGAAGCCCGGCGGCCCCCACGCCGAGGAGACGGGGCCGCGCGGTTCAGCGGCCAAGGATCCCGATTACCTCAGCGGCTGCGGCTGCGACACGATCATCTACCGGGTACCGCTGAGCAAGATTCCGAACGCCGCCAAGGTGCAGGCACGGATTTACTACCAGACCGTTCCACCGTATTACCTCCGCCAGCGGTTTACCGATACGTATAACTCTTCAACGCACACGGCCGCCGAGAACACGCGGCGGCTGATGGACTTCATCGGAAGGTTAAACGTGGCGTCGACCGAGATTCACAACTGGAAGCTCTTCGTGGCCGGCACGACGCAAACGATCCACTGAAGCAACGATTCGGCGAGCCCGCCGTTCTCGAACAGAGACGGCGGGTTCGCGGCAAGGGCGCCTACGATCGGCAGCAGACCCCCGGCGAACGGCGGCAACTCATGATAGAGATCGCGCGCCGTCACACGGTTGTAGACGACATCAGACGGCAGCTCAACGCGCAACTCGGTGTCGATGAGCCCCGCGGTCGTCGGGTTCCAGCCGCCGATGCCGTCGATGAACATGACATGTACTGGTCCACACTCGCCCAACTCCCTGGCCTCGGCGGCGATGTCGCCGGCAATGATGCGCGACGTGTGGGGATACTTGATGGCCAGCAAGCGCTCGGCCTTGCCGTTGATCTGTTCATCCAGCAGCTCGCGCAGGCGGTCGAACTTCATCCGCTCGGAACGGGCCAGGCCGAGAACGTTGAAACGGTCGCGAGCGATGAGACGAACCTTGCCGTGCTCGACCCGGCAACACGTCGGCGAGTTGAAGTACGGCCTCTCCTCGGCGATCGGAGTCAGCGAGGCGAAGACGCCGATCAGACGGTCGTGAAACCCGCCCGATTCCCCCCCTTCCTTGCGCACCAGATCGCTCTCGATCAAGGCCAGTCCCGCGGCTTCGTGCAGCCAGAGGCGGGGATCTTCGTCCGGCCGCGACACCGTGGCGATGTCGATCGCGTCGAATGTGTCCCCGGCGACGATGGCGATCGCCTGCCGCGCCACGGCCAGATCGAGATCGAGATAGGGCGCCCCGGCGTGTCGCTCGATCAGCGCTTCGAATTCATCGAGCCGCGAGACGTCGAACATTGGATGCTCGACATCGTGAAGGGTAGCCATCAGCTCGCGGTTCACGCCGGCAATACGGGAAAGCAGCGGCGAATGAAAGAGACGATCCTCGATCTCGATGCCGCCGGCGGCGACGGCACTGAACGCAAACGGCAATCGGTCCCGCAACTCCTGCACGACGCCGTAGCGCGTCGCGCGTCGGTCGGCCGCCATGGCGATCCGCTCCTTGAACCCACCGGCTTCATCGGGCGCGTGGCAGAGAACCGAATACTCCTCGATCGACTGCCCGGCGTCGGCGATCAACCGCATCCTGACATCGACACCTCCACGCACCAGCTCCCGCGCCAGCCACGCCGCCTGCACCAGGTTCACGCAAGCGTCTTCCCGGCAATGCACCGACTGCCCGCGCGCCTCGACGAGGATGATGGCAGTGGTCATCGCCGCGCTTCCTCCCAGGTAACCACGCGCAAACGGACAGAATCACTTTGCAGCCGGCCGGCCGAGTCGTCGATCACGTAGTAGCTACAAGGCCTGGCCTCCTCGTCGTAATACGGTGCAAACAGATCCAGAAACGCCGTCGCCTCAATCGCCGTGATCGTATGCAGCGTCCCCGGCGACTTGCGCAGCACGATCGCGCCATCGTCTTCACCGAGGACTACCTCGCCGCGATCACTGGCAATGAGCGACTCCGCGTCGATCCACTCATACGTGCGCACACGGATCACGCCTCGCAACACCTTCGAGATCACATCGAGCCGCGGATGGTCGTGCAACGGGATGGTCTCCCCCGCGGCAAGGGCGAAGACGCTGGCGTGAAATGACGGACTGGTCATGAAGACCGCTTCTCGGTGGCCGTGATCGGCCACGGCAAGCGCCAGCAACCGGGCTACCTCGGCATCGCCGCAGCGCAGGGCTAATGTCGATTCGGCCAGCGAAGCCACGTCTCGATCGCTCCATCCGCCGCGCGCGGCTCTCTCTGCCTCCAGCACCACGCGCCGCATCTCAAGGTTCATGTTTTCTGATGGACTGATGCGCGGATGTTACTTCGTTTTGAGCAACTTCCGCCTCATCTCCTCGGCGCGGGCATGGATCTCGTCATACGAATCGCCGGCGATCTCGATCTGCCCCAGGACCACCCCGAACTCCGACACCACCCTCACCTGCTCCTCGGCCCGCCGAAACACCGAGAGCACCGGCATCGTCGCCGCCACCTCGTAATCGAGCAGATTGCCGGCCAGATCGTCCTCGAAGGTGATGACGTTGAACTGCCCCGCCACCCGCCCACCCTGACACGGCAGACGACGGGGCGCGCGACCGGTGGCCACATCCGCAACCGCCGCGAAGATGTCCGCGCCGAGGCCCAGCTCGTAGATCCCACCGAAGCAGGCCGCCGACCGTCCATTGACCTCGGTCAGGCGCACGCCATCGTCCGTAAGCCAGAACTCGATGTTGAAGAACCCGCCGTCGAAGCCGAACGCGCGAATGGTCTCCGCCGTCTTAACCCGCAGCCTCTCCGCCATCTCCGCATCGACGCGCGACGGCGTCGAGAAATTGTCGATCACGCGCGTCCCCGGAAACGTATTCGTATCCGTCATCGCCCAGATCTGAACCTCGCCGCCGAGGGACCAACCCTCCACCGTCACCTGCCGCCCCTCGATGAACTCCTCGACCAGCATCATGTCCGTCGTCGCCAGCGGATACTTCGCCAGGTCGACCGCACGAGCGAACAGCGGGTAATACAGCCGCGTCCACGCTGGCAACTCCCGCCGCGCCAGCTCCATCGCCGCCCGCGCCTCATCGTCCGAGGTCACCTTGAACCCGAGGAGCCCCAGCTTCAGCCACGGCGCCTTCAGATACGCCGGATAGGTGATCTTTGGCAGCGGCTCATCGAGCAACAGCGCCTGACACCCAATCGGATCAACCTCGGCCCGACGCCCATACAGCTTGTGCAGACAAAGAAACACCGCCTCCGGCGACGGACCTTTCAAACCCGTATCATCCGCCAGAATCGCCGCGATCAGATCGCCGAGGTCGTGCGTTGAGACGACCGCATCGACATCATGCTCGCTCATCACCTCCAGACAGCGCTCGAGATACGCGGACGGATCAAACTCCGGCGACGCCTCCCAATGGCTGATGCCTGCATCGACGAAATGGAATCGATGGCCCTCGACGCGGGAGAAGGCCCAGCGGTCGTAGGAGTCGGGGCAGATCATGAGGATGTGCATCGGGCCGAAGGGTATCAAGACATCTACCTGTCATTCCGACCCGACGGCGCCCGGAGGGGCAAAGCACGGCGAGGAACCGCTGCCTGAAAACCCAACTCTACGTGTCAAGCATGTCCCACTCGTCTCCCATAGCCCACCGAAGTGCCGAGAGCTTGCCGTTGATCATGCCCCACTCGAAATCGTCCCACGGCCCGAGTTTCTTCTTGCCATAACGACGCTCGACGCTCCGTGCGGCCTTCAGAGCCCCTCTCCACACATCCCGCTGGATCGTGCGGGGCGCACCAGGTGGCCGCGGAAACGTTTCTTTGTCCACGATCTTGATCTTCCCCTCCTCGATGCCGATGCGCAGGCTCCAATGACGGTTGTACCAAACCTGATGGAACAGTAAGTCTTCGGCTTCGAGGATCTCGGTTAGTCCACGTGGTTCTTGCGTCCACGCGAGCTCAAGCATGATGTCGCTGACAAGCGAAGGCTCAACACGGCGCAGCGCCTCTGCCAAGTTGACAAAGTAAAGCGATTTGATGCGCGAAAAAAAGCGCGAGAAGTCCGGGTGTGGCAACTTGTGGTTGCCGTGCTCTATACTGAAATCGCTTTTGTTGTGTGTCACGAACAAGAAGCGAACGCCTGTCGCTGCTTTGTCGAGTACGCAGTCGGCGTACGTCTCAATGAGAATTGCATCGGCCATCGCGTTCTTGTCGCGACGAAACGGTGCCTTCTTCTCGATGGCGCGTTGAGCTGCTCGGAGCCTCACCGGGTCCGATGTTTCTATGATGGTGGACTCAGTGAGCAACTTCTCGATGCGGTCTAGAGTGGCCACCGCCTCGCCGCCGATGATCGGGATCTTGTGATCCACATCATCGAGATGCGAGAGAACAGCCCGCATCGTTTTGTCGTCCCCACCAACCTTACCGACTGCTTCCTTCACTAGCCTGAAATGCGTCGAAAGGCTCTTGGCGCTTTCCTTAGCGATGCGCTCCCGATTCCGTCGGAACTCGTCGAGTACGACACGCGGCACGATGAGTTTGACCATGTCAAGCCTGAGCAACTCCTCGACGACACCGAGCACCGGCGTCTGCTTTGGATCCTTTGCAAGATCAAGCCATACGCACGTGTCGATCAGCATTCTGAACATGAACGTTACCTACATACTCGAATGTGCCGGACGTCGCCAATGCTGAGCGTGAGCAGAGCACATGTGCGACCCGAAGCCGTAACGAATTCGATCTCAAGGCCGGCCGGTTCGTAGGTTTCTACAATCGCACCGAGATCACCGACCTTGAACCCATGCTCGGGGAGTTCGCGATCGAGAACCACGGCGTCCAACAGGGAGTAGTCCATCAGTCTTGTGGCAGGTAGGCGAACCGAATGCTCAAGCGGCGATGAGTGGAGCCATATCCGCCCGCTTGACCGGCGGGAAGCCCAGCTCGCGCAACACACGGTTGAAGGCGGCAACGGAAAGGGTACCGGGCGCAGTGATCTCCACACCAATTGGCTTGCCGCCTCGGGCGTAGTCGACCAGGAGTCCGGCCTCAACGCGTCGCGTTCTCACGCTGTGTTGGCCAGGACGGCGCGGCAGGTAGTAATAGGCCGCAATCGCTCGTCCCTGTCGATACGTCACTTCGAGATAGGAGGTTTTCATCATGTCTCCCCTGTGTCATCGAGAGGATAGGCCGTCACGATCAGAACAAGCTGTTCGGGGATCAATGGTTCAACAATCACTTCCCACGCTCGTCTGCGGTGGCGAGTCTGGATGGCCCAGCGGCCCGCCACAGCGTCCCGTCGATACCCAGTCGACTGCTCCAGCATACGCCTGAGGTCCACTTCGGTGAAGCGCCGGTCTTCCATGCGCTTCAACAAGTGAGGACTGAATTCCAGTTCCCAGACCCACCACGGTGGCCATCGGCGTTTGCTCACTACCGCGCCACTTTACCGTCAATCCCCTCCAACGGCGTCGACCACCCCCACTGTCATCCTGAGGCTGCCGCAGCCGCGCCTCGAATGTTGATGCTTGCGCTGATTCAACGTCGCGGCGGAGGACGCCGAAGGATCCCCCCACCTACAGCCAGGGAAGGGAGGGGGCTCTTTGGGATTGGGTGACTCATGCCCCCCTCCCTTTCCGGCTGGTACGAAGGGGGTCCTTCGGCGTCCTCCGCCGCGACGTTTGATTTGAGCAATCACCAACACCATGGGCGCGGCTCCGGCAGCCTCAGGATGACAGCTTTGGGGGTCCGCGCGAATCCGCTCTTCATGAGGAGAGCCTCGGACCGAATAGGCCGACCGGGATGCCTTTCTCCCTGCAGATGGTCGCGGCTTTGGAGCTGAGTAAGGCGAGGGCGATGAAGTTGAACAGCACGAGGCCCACGACCCAGACTGCGGGATTTGGAGCGCCGAGGGCCTCGGCGGTGCGATAGGCGTAGTAAGCCAGCGCCACGACGATGACAAAATGGCCGATCACGAGCGCAGTCTTCAAAGGAATCGCCCACCGTTGCCCCAGCACGGGTTGAATTGCGATCGAGGCCAGGGTCAGGAAAAGCTGCGCGCCGAACCAAAGGACGAGCCGGCGATAGGCATGCGCCAGGCGTGGGATGTCCGGTGGCTTCTCAGTCGACATGGGAGGTCCGCTCTGCTTCTATAATGAATGCATGACCGACCGGGCACAAGCGCTGATTCTGGAAGCGCTGACGTTGTCCCTCGATGAACGCGCCGAGATCGCCGCGGAGTTGCTGGCCAGTCTCGATGATTCCCGAGAGGATCCCGCCGCGGTGCTGGCCGCGTGGGCTAAGGAAATCGAAAGACGGGGCCGTCGGGCTCTGGCCAGCGAACTCTCGGGCGAGCCGTGGGAAGACGTGCGTAGCCGTGTGGCACGGCGTCTGGCACAGCGGTGACATTCGTGCGCGTTCCCATCTGCGTCCATCTGCGTCCATCTGCGGATAGAACCTCGTCCGCAGATGACGCAGATTGAACGCAGATGCCGCCGCCCGCGCGCATGGCATTCCTGTCGTAGGCAGGAAGCCGGGGATGAGGGCGCGGATCTGGTCGATCAGGACCAGCACCTGGCGTGGCCGTTGGATACCTAAAACCACCCGATTTTGGTAAAAAAGGAGCCGGAATCGACGGAGTGGTGCCGTAATCGGCCTCGGTGTTCGGGAACATGATCCGGGAAGTCACGGATGTGTTCGCTCGGTAGTCGACACGAGAGGCGACACCGAAGCATCGCTTGGTAGTAACACACCCACTTTTTTGTGGCATCGCAATCTTTTTTGGTCGTATCGCAACCATTTTTTGTGGCATCGCAATCTTTTTTTGCGGCATCGCAATCTTTTTTGGTGGCATCGCAATCTTTTTTGGTCGTACCGCAACCTTTTTTGGTCGTATCGCAACCATTTTTTGCGGCATCGCAATCTTTCTTGGTGGCATCGCAATCTTTTTTGGTCGTGCCGCAACCTTTTTTGGTCGTATCGCAACCTTTCTTTGCGGCATCACAATCCTTTTTTGCGGCATCGCAATCTTTTTTTGCGGCATCGCATTATTTTGGGACACGGTGTCTACATTCTGGACATCGGTGCCTGTTCTGGCCGTCTGTGTCCGGAATCTGAACAGCGATGTTAGCCAACCGTCTGCGCCAGCGAAGCTGGCTGCCGGACTCTCGTTTCGGGAGCACGCATCCTCGATTCCGGGCTCTGCGATCATGGAAGTCCGGCGCTACACTTCCCGGCCATGCGCACCTTCGCCGGCATCGCCCTCCTTCTCCTCACCCTCACCGTCCAGGCCCAGGCACCCAAGGCCGTCGAGGCGGACTTCCTCGTCAAGGACTTTCACTTCCGAAGCGGGGAGGTGTTACCCGAGGTGCGGATCCACTACGCCACGATCGGGACCCTGCGGAAAACGGAGCATGGGACTAATGCGGTGCTGGTGCTGCACGGGACGGGAGGATCGCTCCAGCAATTCCTGAACGATCGCTTCGCCGGCGTGCTCTTCGCGCCGGGCGGGGTGCTCGACGCCAGCCGATACTTCATCGTCATCCCCGACAACGTCGGTCACGGAAAGTCGAGCAAGCCCAGCGACGGGCTGCGCGCGAAGTTCCCGCACTACGACTACGACGACATGATCGAGCTGCAGCACCGCCTCCTGGCCGAGGGGCTGGGCATCAATCACCTCTACCTGGTCATGGGGACATCGATGGGCGGGATGCACACGTGGATGTGGGGCGAGCGCTGGCCGGATGCCATGGACGCCCTCGTGCCGCTGGCCAGCGCGCCGGCGCAGATTGCCGGGCGCAACCGCATCTGGCGGAAAATGATGATCGACGACCTGCAGCGCAATGACGTCGCCGCGGCCGTGCAGATTCTGCTGATCGTCGGCAGCGCGCCGTTGCAGTGGCAGAAAACGGCGCCGACGCGGGACGACGCGGATCATTGGATAACAGATCAGATGAAGACGCGCGTGCCCACGACCGACGGCGACGATCTCCTCTATGCCATCGAGTCGTCGCGCAACTACGACCCGTCCTCCCAGCTCGAGCTCATCACCGCGCCTCTCCTGGCTATCAACTCCGCGGACGACTTCATCAACCCGCCGGAGCTGGGCATCCTGGAGCCGGCCATCAAACGGGTCAAACGAGGCCACTACCTGCTGATCCCGGTGAGCGAGAACACGCACGGGCACGGCACGCACACCTGGGCGGCGGTGTGGGAGAAGCCGTTTCGGGAGTTTCTGAAGACCGAGGCACCGTGAAAGGGAGGTGATCCATGCCTGTCGCTCAATCGGAAAAAGGCGCACGGTTCCAGGCGTTGCACGCCCGCCCGGGGGCGTTCGTCATCCCCAATCCATGGGACGCCGGAACGGCCCGCATCCTGGCCGCCATTGGTTTCGAGGCCCTGACGACCACGAGCGCCGGTCTGGCCTTCGCGCTCGGAAAGCGGGACGGCACGGGGGAGGTCACTCGCGACGAGACGCTGGCCAATGCCAAAGCCATCGCCGACGCCACCGACCTGCCGGTGGCGGCGGATCTGGAGAATGGCTTCGGCCACACACCCGAGGCAGCCGCTGAGACGATTCGACTGGCGGGCGAGGTGGCTGGGCTCGTGGGTGGGTCGATCGAAGACTCCACGGGTGATCCCAACCGGCCGATCTACGATTTCCGGCATGCGGTCGAGCGCGTCGCGGCTGGCGCCGAGGCGGCCCACGCCCTTCCCTATCCATTCGTATTCGTCGGCCGGGCGGAGAACTTCCTGCACGGGCGGCCGGATCTGGACGATACGATCCGCCGCCTGCAGGCGTTCGCGGACGTCGGGGCAGACGCGCTCTACGCGCCGGGACTCACGAAAGCCGAGGACATTCGCGCGGTCTGCGCGGCGGTGAGTAAGCCGGTCAATGTGGTGATGGGGCTGAAGAGCGGCTCATTCTCCGTGGCGGAGCTGGCGGCCATGGGAGTGCGCCGGATCAGCGTGGGATCGGCGCTGAGCCGCGCGGCATTGGGGGCTTTCGTCCGCGGAGCGAGGGAGATCCGCGAGCAGGGGACGTTCGGCTTCGCGCAGGAGGCGATGTCGTACGCGGAAGCGAATGAGCTGGTAGGGCGCCCGTAGCGCCGTCGGCTCGACGGCTGGACCGCTGCCGGCTCGGCGGCGGCGTGTACGACGAAACCGCCAGCGAGCCGCTGGCGGTCCAGCCGGCGGGCCGCTGGCGGTCCAGCCGGCGGGCCGCTGGCGGTCCAGCCGGCGGGCCGCTGGCGGTCCAGCCGTCGAGCCGACGGCGCTACGGGACGCGTACGGGCGCGGACTTCTCGCGATCAATGACCGCCGGGCGGCTTGGCCGGCGCCGTCGTCGTCTTCGGCTGGCCCAGGTTCGGATCGACCGGGATTTGCGGGGGCGGCTCGACGACGGTTACGCCGAGGGCTTTGAGAGCGTGCTGTGCCTCCTCGCCAGCGAGGGGGAAGAAGCATCGCTCGTCCCATATCTTCCTGTACAGATCGATCGAGCCGTCCTTGTCGCCGCTGGCGGCACGCTTCTTGGCCTCGGTGATCCTGGCGTACATGGTCTCGCCGCGGGCGTTCAGCTCATCCCCGACCATCTTCTCGACGGAGACGAGGTTGAGCTTGCCGCGGACGGCCTCGACACGACGGATGACGTTGCCCTGGGCGTCGACCAGGAGTGCCGTGGGCAGCTTGCCGGCGGCGGCGAACTTCGTGAGCATCACCGCGTCATCGGGAAGGACGATCTCGAAGCCGAGGCAAAGGACAGCGTCCTGGATGAGAACCTTCGACGTCTGCAGCGGAGAGTCTTCGACGTCATTGGGAGAGGCCGGCAGCCAGTACAGCACCAGCGGCCCGGTGGCGAGGGGACCGCCTTTGGTCAGGAAATGCCACGGTACGACGTGCAGTAAGTTGTCGCCCGTGCCGGGGCCCGATCGTCTGATGGGGCGCGACTGCGCGAGCGCGGAAGGGACGATGATGAGGAAAGCGAGCAGGACTGCCGCGGCCGCAACGGCGCGCGGGCCTGTTTTGGACTTCGTTGACTCTGCCATGTGCATCGGACATCTCCGGATCGCGAAGGTTTCTCCCCTGAGGGGCAGCCACGGGTAACAGCAGGTGTGCCCCTTTTTCTTGCACGGGGCCAACCTCGGCGTTAACCCTGCGTCCAATTCCACGTACAAGCAGGGGAACTCGGGGAGAAACGCATGCGGAAGCTATGGAAGACGCTCTTCATTCTGGTGGTGCTCGCCGGCGCCAGCGCGGGGGTTTACGCGTGGACGCGCAACGGCAAGAAGGGTGACGGCGACATGAAGCAGGTCGAGGTCATCCAGGGATCGATCGTGGAGAAGGCCGTGGCCGTGGGGCAGATCCAGCCGCGGCAGAAGTTCTCGGTCAAGTCGAAGATCTCGGGCATCGTCAAGCGGGCCCTGGTCCAGGTCGGCGATACCGTCAAGGCCGGCGATCCGCTCTTCGAGATCGCGCCCGACCCGACGCCGATGGAGGTGACGGAGGTCGACCGCACGGTCGAGTCAGCCCAGGCTTCGTATCTGAAAGAGGAAGCCGACTACCATCGCTCGCTCGAGCTGGCGCGCTCCGGAGTTATGCCGACGTCGGACGTCGAGGCGAAAAAGGAGTCATACGATCTGGCCCGCGTGGCCTTGAACAAAGCGGAACAGAACCGCGACCTGACCCGCAAGGGCCGCCTCACGGTGTCCGGCACGGAATCGATCATCACCGCGCCCGCCGCCGGCACGATCCTGACCCGTTCGGTCAACCCGGGCGATCCGATCGTTCCGCTCACCTCCTACCAGCCCGGCACCGAGATGGCCTCGGTGGCAGACATGCGCGACCTGATCTTCAAGGGTACTGTGGACGAGATCGACGTCGGCAAGCTGGCCGTGGGCATGACCACGCGCATCAAGGTCGGCGCGCTGCCGACCGACGTCGTGACCGGACACGTCTCCCGGATCGCGCCGCAGGCACAACAGAAGGAAGGAGCGACGCTGTTCGACGTCGAGGTCGAGCTGGACCCGAGCAAAATCACGCTCCGGGCCGGCTACTCCGCGAACGCGGACGTCATCATCCGCGAGAAGAAGGACATCCTGGTCATCCCCGAGCGCCTGGTCACCTTCGCCGACGGCGGTAAGAAGGCCAGCGTGGAGGTCCCCGGCAGCGATCCCAAGTCGCCGAAGAAAGTCGACATCAAGACCGGCATCTCCGACGGCCTCAACGTGGAGGTTCTGGACGGCCTGAAGAAGGGCGAGAAGGTCGTGGAGCGGCCGCCGAAGGAGATTTCGTAAGTCGTCGGGGGTCGGGAGTCGGGGGTCGGGGGTCGGAGAGCAGGGCAGCGGGTATCGCCCAAACTCTCCGACTCCCGACCCCCGACTCCCGACTCCCGAAAACTGACAACCGAAAACGCGCGAAACGCAAACCATGAAAGACGTCCTCAAACAGCTTGCCCGCGATCTCAAAGCGGAAAAGCTCCGCACGTTCCTGACGGTGTTCGGCATCGTCTGGGGCACCGTGGCCATCAGCCTGATGCTGGCGTTCGGCACGGGGCTGCACAAGCAGCTCATCAAGTCGACGGCCGGCCTCGGCGACCGCATCGTCATCGCCTGGCCGGGGCTGACGTCGATCCCGTACGAAGGGCTGGGCAAGGGGCGGAAGATCCGCATCACCGACGATGACCTCGGCGTCGTCCGCGGCAATATCGAGGGGCTGAAGGCGATCTCGGCGGAGTACTCGAACAACATGAAGGTCGAGTACGGCACCAAGACGATGTCGGTGGACACCTCCGGTGTGGCCCCCGACTTCGGCTCGATGCGCAATCTGATCCCGCAGAGCGGCGGACGCTTCATCAATGCGATCGACGACAACGATCAGCGGCGCACGGTCTTTCTCGGCGACAAGCTTGCCAAGGACATCTTCGGCACGACGCCTCCGGTCGGAAAGACGATCACCATCAACCAGTCGCCGTTCCTGGTCGTAGGCGTTCTCCTGGAGAAAGACCAGGACTCGAGCTACAGCGGACGCGACAACGAGAAGATGTTCATCCCATCGACGACGTACCGCGCCCTGACCGGCGACAAGTACGTCGGGAACTTCGTCTTCCAGGCAGCCACCGCGGGCGACACGAAAGCGGTCACCAAGCGAATCAGCGCCGCGCTCGGCAAACGGTTGCGCTTCGACGCCGCCGACAAGGAAGCGCTGTCGATGTGGGACACGACGGAGCAGTTCGTGTTCTTCGACACGTTTATGCTGGCGTTCAATGCTTTTCTCGGCATCATCGGCGTGCTGACCCTGGTCGTGGGCGGCATCGGTGTGTCGAACATCATGAATGTGGTGGTCGAGGAGCGGACGCGCGAGATCGGCATCAAGATGGCCCTCGGCGCGAAGCAGCGCTACATCCTCATGCAGTTCCTGATCGAGACGATGCTGGTCACGTTACTCGGAGGCATCATCGGCTTCGCCATCTCCCTGACCATCTGTGCGGTCTTCCCGAAACTCGGTCTCAGCGAATACGTCGGCGATCCCGTCGTCTCACCGCTCGTGGCGGTCCTGACGTCGCTCGCCCTCGGATTAGTCGGCCTCCTGGCCGGCTACTTCCCCGCAAGAGATGCAGCAAGACTCGACCCCGTCGTAGCCATGAAACTCTGACAACCGACAACCGACAACCGACAACGCGCAAAGCGCAGATGAATACAGACCTCCACGTCATCTTCAACCTCTTCGCCACCTCGTCGCGGCTGCAGAAGAAACGCGCCTATCTGACGATCGCCTCGATCGCCTGGGGCACCGTGGCCATCCTGCTGCTCCTGGCGTTCGGCGAAGGGCTGAAGCTGCAGCTCGACAAGAACCGCCGGTCGACCGGCGAGAATCTGGCCGTGATGTGGCCGAGCGAGACGACCAAGGCATGGAAGGGGATGCCGCCCGGCCGCTCCATCCAGTTGCGCATCGACGACGTCGATTTCCTGCGCGAGCGGATGCCGGAGCTCAAAGCCGTTCACGGCGAGCTCAATTCCGGACGCAACGCCCTCGTCTATGGCCGCAAGACGGTCAACGGACGCGTCATCGGCGTCAACTATGTCTTCGGCGAAGACCGCAAGCACTATGCGCAGGCGGGCGGCCGTTTCTTCAGCGTCGAAGATGAAGTGCAGCGCCGCCGGGTCATCTTCCTGGGGAACGAGCTGGCCAAAGACATCTTCGGCGATGAACAGCCGGTCGGGAAGACGCTGTTGGTCAACAACGCTCCGTACACCGTCATCGGTGTGATTCAGAAGAAGACGCAGATGGGAGTCTACGGCGGTCCCGACGCCAACCACGCCGTCATCCCGATCACCACATTCCGCGCGCAGTACGGCCGGGACATTCTGAGCGTGATGGTCATCGAGACGGAACAGCCGGAGGGGATGAAGGCGGCGTTGAGGAAGGTCAACGAGTTGTTCGGCGCGAAATACCGCTACGATCCGACCGATGACCGTGCCCTGCAGACGTGGGACATGGTGAAGAGCGCGAAGACCACCGGCAACATCACCATCGGCATCCAGCTCTTCCTGGGCATCGTCGGCGCGCTCACGCTGCTGATCGGCGGCGTGGGCGTGGCCAACATCATGTACGCCGTGGTCAAGGAACGGACGCGCGAGATCGGTGTGAAGATGGCCCTCGGCGCGAAACAGCGCTGGATCATCGCGCCGTTCGTGCTGGAAGCGCTCGTCTACACATTCATCGGTGGCTCGCTGGGGATCATCATCGCCACCCTGCTGGTCTCGCTGACCACGTTCATCCCGATCGAGAATAACCAGGTGATGTCGTTCCTCGGCCGTCCCACGCTCTCGCCGCAGATCGGCATCGCCACGTCCCTCATCCTCGGCATGATCGGTCTGGCCGCGGGGTACTTCCCCGCGCGCCGCGCCGCCAGCGTCGATCCCGCTTCGACATTGAGGTACGAATGAAGATGATCGCGAAGCCGTCTGGAGATAACCGATGACCGCAAGTACCAACAATCTCATCATCCGGATGGAGGACATCCGAAAGGTCTACGACACCGGCAAGATCAAGGTCGAGGCTCTGAAAGGCATCACCCTGGAGATCGAGAAGGGGGAGATGGTGGCGATCGTCGGCCCGTCAGGCTCCGGCAAGTCGACACTCATGAATCTCGTGGGCTGCCTGGACACACCGACGTCGGGCGTCTACGAGATCGGCGGACAGGCTGTCTCCGGCGTGACGCGCGATGAGCTGGCCGAGATCCGCAACCGCCGCGTCGGCTTCGTCTTCCAGGCCTTCAATCTGCTGCCGCACATCACAGCCCTCGAGAATGTCGAGCTGCCGATGCTCTTCGGGGGAGTGAAGCCGGCCGAACGCCATCAGCGCGCCTCGCAGCTTCTCGATCGAGTCGGCCTCGGCGACCGCCTCGATCACAAACCGACCGAGCTCTCCGGCGGCCAGATGCAGCGCGTGGCCATCGCCCGCGCACTGGCCATGGAGCCGGACATCGTCCTGGCCGACGAGCCGACCGGCAACCTCGACTCCTCCGCCGGCGGCGACATCATGTCCATCTTCACCGACCTCTGGCAACAAGGCCGCACGATGATCATCATCACCCACGACCCGGCCCTGGCCCGCCGCGCCAGCCGGGTGGTCGAGATTCACGACGGCCGGATCACCTCGGATCAGGCCACGAACGCGGCGGCGTAAGACCCTTCTCCCCGCCTCTCGCGGGGAGAAGGGAACCATCCTATGTCTGCGATGCCTTCGCGGCGTCCATCGCCCTCTGGATGTAGGGGAACATCTTCGGATCAACGCCGTACTGCCGCGCCACGCCCGGCTCGTTGCGATACATCGTGGCGGCGCTCTTCTCGATCTCGCGATTGCCGCCGCTGAAAGCCTGCAGCAATTCCATCCAACGCTTCGCCAGCGCCTGCACCCTGGGATCCGCCGGGTCCGTGTTGTTGTCCATCTCGGTGCGGACTCTGGCCATCAGGTCGGGCCACTCCAGCTCCACGGCCTTGATCTCGTCAGGACCGAGGATTCCTTTGCGCTGCTCGAGCTCCTGCAGTTGCTCTTGGGTAAAGTATTTTTCCATCATCGTCATTGCCTCAATTGCCTGGATGAATTCCTCGGCGGAGACATCCTCCGCCGCGCCGTACCGCATGGCGATCGACTCCAGGCGGTCGCGAAGCCGTTGCTGCAACGCGATCTCCTCATCGAGCCGTCCGAGGTGAAGCGCGATCACCTGCTGCGGTGAAAACTTCCGCTTGCCGAGGCATTCACCGATCTCGTCGAGCGAAAAGCCCAACTGCCTCAACGACCGGATTCTCTGCAGGCGGCCAAGATCCTCGGCCGCGTAGAGACGGTGCCCCGCCTCGGAGCGTTGCGATGGCGATAGCAGGCCGATCTCCTCGTACCAGTGCAGGGTCCGGACAGACACCCCGGTCCGCTTCGCCACTTCGCCCACACGCCAGAGGCTGGAGCGCATCATGAACCTCCTTGAAGTTGTCGTTCGTGCGCACGAACGACAAGTTACGACCTCACGTTACGTGAGAGGCAAGAGGTATTTTGCCGGACGCGGCCCCAAAGGGTGAACAGGCATAGCGTTCCTCGGTCAGCGCTACTACCGCCGGTCCTCGCGAAGGAAGACGCCGCTGTTCGCGTAGTCAGGTCTGGTAATCGTCGGTTCCTCTCCGAGTCCGGTCAGCGTATTTACGAGCTCGACTCCCTGCATGAAGCTGTGGTCCTGGTTCGAGACCTCGTATTTCCACGCGCCGAAACGGCCGCGAGAGAAGATGCGACGCTCTTCGAGCAGCGGCTGCACGACGTTCAATGCCGAGTCGCGGTTCGTGGACGGTACCGGATAGCCGTATTTTTCGGCGTGATACCAGCGACTGACGATCTCTGCATCGGGGCCGATGAGGTGGTCCTCACGGAGCGCGCGCACGACGCAGTCGAAGATCGTCGTGGCGTCGACGGGCTTCACCGCGGTCTCACTCACCTCCGCCATCAGAGACCAGTAGCCGTCGCCGTCAGGCACGTTGCGCGGCGAGTAATGCGAGAATATCGTGACGCGATAGTAAGGGCTGTTCGCTTCCGGAAAATACATCCAGCACTTCTTCTCGAGCGCATCCGGGCGGCCGTAGCGTAGCCCGATGCCGAAGATGTGCGAAGAGGTGAAGACGAGCGACTCCGCCGCGCGCAATCCGTGTTCCGGGAACCCGTCAATGAGGGGTGCAAGCTCGATGAGCGGCATCGTGTTGATGAGGAGGTCGTATCCAAACGTGCGTCCGCTCGCCAATCGGACAGTCTTCGCATTCGAATTGATCGCGGCAACGCGATCGCCATAGATGAAGCGTTTCTGATCGAGCCGCGATGCAACCCCCTTCCAGATCGCGCCGGTGCCACCGGTGAGCGGAAAACGGAACCTGGTGTTCGGTCCCCAGCCGCAGTCATCATGCTGCTCGCGAATGTTGCGGCGGATTTGCTCGAGGTCCGGCACCGCGACGCGCTCACCGACCCATCGCGTCCCCAGCACATCGAGCGGATAGCCCCAGACCTTGAGGTTGTAGGGCGTCATGAAAATGTCGGCGAGGCCGGAGCCGAACATCGAAACGGTCCATTCGTGAAAGTTTTCCGGCTTCGGTAGAGACGGCCGGAGTTCCGCCGCGGCTTCGAGCCCTCGTAACGCGTTCTCGCGATCATCGGCGTCGAGACGGTGGATGTTGTTCTGGAACGGGTAAGGGATGAAGCGGTCACGTATCCAGACCCACGACTCGCGCTCGTGGTGCAGCCACTCGAGCCCCAGGGCGTCGAGGACGTCGTCATAGTAGGAGTAGTGGCTGAACTGCACGTGACCGCCGATGTCCCATGTGAAGCCCTGGCGGTCGACGACGCTGGCCGCGAGTCCGCCCGGCCCACCGCGGCCGTCGACCAGAAGATGATCCGCGTGCGCGAGCTCCTGCAAGCGGGATGCGACGCCAAGACCGGTCGGGCCGGCACCGATAATGACAATGCGGCCAGGATCGTTCATTTTGCCCGTCGAAATGCGACTCTCGCCGCATCGATCACCGCACGGACGGCGAGGTGCCCAATGCGACTTAGATTGAGCGAGCTCGCGCCGTGTCGCCGCGCCTGGGATGGCACTGGCGTCGCAAAGACGCGCGACCTCGTCTTCGAGGCGAGACCGGTGAGAATGATATTAGGAACCGCTGCGCCGACGGGGATGAGCGGCAGTACGCCGCGCAGCCACTCGCCACGCATGAGTCGGTATGGTGAATTGACGTCGACGACAGCCCGACCGAAGAGCAGTGCGACTACGGCGCGCGAACCACCGGTCAGCACCTTGCGGTGCATCGATGACAGGCGCCCCTCGCGCTCGCCCAGCAGAAAGTCGTATCGGTCGCGCACCGACCAGAGGCTCTGAAACGAGACCGCTCCCATCTCCCCATCGCTGTCCGTCTGAAACACCCACTCCCCGTGAGCCTCGTTATAGCCGCGCATGATTGTCGGGCCGTGCCCGCTATTCTTTTTCGCGGTGGCAATGATCCTCGGATTGCTCGCGGCCAGCCGCTGAAGGACTTCGGCGGTGCCGTCGCGTGAGCCATCGTCGTAGATACGCATCTCGTAGTCGATGTGCTCGCCGTCCAGCATCGTTACCCATTCCGCAACGACCTGCTCGAGCGCCTCCGCCTCGTTGTACACGGGCATCACGATCGAGAGCGCCGGCGACATGTTCTCCGCCGCCATCAGCAGCTCGTCGCCTTGCCCATGCGGATCGCGCCGGCGAAAGCTGCCGCCGTCCAGATCATTGTCCACGCGACGCCGATGCTGAATGCGTTCACCGGTCGGGCCGAAGCGGTGTGATCGACGAATGACGGCAAACCCCATATGGGGGCGAGCGTGATCGGGTTTAACTCTTTTAAGCGAATGCACCAGTACTCGGCGTCGATACGGGCCCGAATATGCTGGGTGAGCTCATCGCCGGAGATCGGCGGCTGCAGCTTCGCCCAGAGGCAGAATCCGACGAGAAGGAGGGCTACGAGAAGGAGCGAGCTCACCGCGGCCCTGCGGAGCCGCGGTGTTGCCGGCGGGAGCGGTGCGACGACCGGCTCAGCGCGACGAGCGATGCGGAGCAGGGTCACGGTGAAGAAGGCGATTGCGATCAGCGGAATGATCAGGTTGCCGCCGTAAAACACGATTAGGGACCTCTGATGAAGGTCCGTCAATGGTGGAGCGAGCCATGCCAAAGCGCGCAGCGGCGAGTACGTGCCGAGGTTCTCTATGTTGCGGCCGCCTGTTCCGGGGTTGCGATAGAACAGCAGCAGAACGATCCCGCTGAGGAAGTTGTACAGCGCGGCGAAGACGAGATCCCCCGACAGCATCGCGAACGGGACGATCCAGCTCAGATACTGCGGAGCGGAGCCGCAGATACCCAGCACGAAGGCGAAGAACAAGAGAATCGCCCGTTCCCGTGAGAGGCGACCCCGCCAGTACGCCGGAAGCAGCGCCACGAAGGATAGAAGCCCGATCGTGCGAGGCAGGCCGAAGTCGTGCAACATCGGTAAGCCCATCAGCTGTACCCCGTGCTGCGTGTAGGCAACGATTTCGCGGACCTCCGCGATCCCCAGCGGCGAATGCATCGCCACCAGCAACAGGAGATAGGCCAGCGTCGTCGTCCCCATCGCCAGGATCAGGATCAACGTCCGCATCTGCGCGTTGCGTTCGCCGCGTCTGCCGAAGACCAGCCATGGCGCGGGGAAGAGAAAAGGGATGAGCGGCGCAGCGACCGGCTTGGCGACGACCGAAAGCACGAACGCGGCGCCGGCAAGGAGGTCGCCAACGCGCGTTCCCAGCCTAAGGAGGAAATTCGATAGGATCAGAAAATAGAGAAACACGCCATCCCACTGGCCTTGCAACGCCATGACGATCACCGGGACTGGAGCCAAGGCATAAAAGTAGCCGAGGCAAAGCGAGCGGGGACGGTCGACGGGCGACAGCGCGATCAAAACAGCGATCAGGCTGTCGAAGAGGCAGGGGAAGATCTTGTAGCAGAACGCGACCGGAAGATGGCTGCGAGCAGCAAGCTGCCCGCCGAGCCAGAGGAAGAGGTGGACGCCTGGAAGATATGGAACGCGGGCGCTGAAGACGGTGCCATGGACGAGGCGAGCGCTGTCGAGCGTGTCGTTGACGATATCGACGGAACCAAAAAACAGGTATGCGACGATAAGGCGAGAGACGGCAGCAACGATGAAGATCGCGACGTACGGAAGCAGAGCGTTAGTTTTCGGCGTACCGATCGTCACCTTCGTATTCCTCGCTCGCCTTTCTCATCTGCCACAACAAATGACTGAGATGCGGTCGCCGCGACTCGCCGGTCGTCACGATCAGGAGCTTCGTGATCTTCAGCTCCAGCGGATCCGTGAGCAGCAGGATGAGCATCTCGCGGATGAAGTTCGTGTTCAGCGTCACGTCGTTGTCGGTGCCAACGCCGAGCCGCAGTCCCTTTTTTTCCCACCACGAGAACGGATGATGCTTGTAGTCAGACAGCGCTCCGGTCAGCTTCTTGTTCGATGACGGGAGCGCCACGAGCGTCAGACGCTTGTCGATCATGCGGTTCAGGACGTCGTGCTGGTAGTGCTCGACCTCACGGGCGTGGTGGAACTTGGTCTTGGTGGCCAGGGTCGTCTCCCCATCCGTGAGCGGCTCGCCGTTGAGGAGCTTGTCGCGGATCGCGTCGCGCCCGTACCAATCCATGTCCAGAAGCTCGGCGTGCTCGCGCGTGCCGCGGATGACGGCTTCGCCGCGGATGTTCGCGCTCAGCACCCGTTGCAACATGCGATGGAAGTAGAAGTTCGGGTTGATGCCGAGGGAGAGGCCGTGCTCGATCGCATCGACATACCAGATGTTCATGGCGTTATCGACAGCCTGGATTCCCTGCCGCAGCGTGTTCCAGGTCTCGCCGTGATGGCTGCGGGTGCGGAACCCGTACGCCTGCAGCTTGCGGAAGCCGACGCGCATCTCCTGAAAGTGCGCTTTTCGATAGAAGCCGCGTTCGTTGCCGACGGTGTCGACCTCGGTGACGACGTCGCAAAGCTCGGGATGATGTTTGAGGAGCTCGATGATCTGCCGCACCTGATCGTCGAAGCTTGCGCGTTTGGACGGATAGCGCGCGGCATCGTAGAAGCCCGGCTCCTTACGAAAACTCGGCGAAAGGATGAACCGGAACGCCGGCACTTCGCCTTGAAACCGGCGAAAACCTTCATACAACCCCACCATGACGTCCTCTGCCGTCAGATCGCCGATGCCGGGAATCTGTTCGGTTGAATCCGTCGTCTCGCGAAAGAGCGTGAACTTCAGCCGGATTGAACCGACGTTCGCCTGTCCGTGCAGGCGTTTGGCCATGTGATAGGCCGCCTCGCGATGAGCCTCTCTCGTCGTCAGGATCAGCTTGGCCAGGTAGAGGATCTTCAGGTAGCGGTCGAAACGATCGTCATCGCCAAGGCGGATCAGGCGGTTGACATCGTCAACGCCTCGAATGGGCAACGAGCCGGGTCCATAGACTTCGGCGATTTTCGACTCGTACATCGCCCGGTGCGGGCCGTCGAGAAACCTCGCCAGGCGCGGCCAGATGAACTCCGCATCGAGCGAGCCTGTGAGATGGATGTGCTCGTCGCGAAAGGGAAGCGGAAAGGCGCGAAAGAACTCCGCGAGCGAACGCGCCACGGCGTGATCGAGGAGCAACTCGATCGGTGCGTCGTCGATGCGGAATCGCCCCAGAAGAACACGGAACTCGCGGATCTCGTGCGCGAGCTCGCCATCCGCGACGATCTGCGGAGCGTTCTCGGCAAGAACGAGGGTATCGGCCAGCGACAGCCCGCTCGTCTCGCTGATGAGTTGCGTAAAGAACTTCGCGAGTCGCCGTACAAGGTTCATTCCAGTCAGCATGCTATCGCGGCCGGCGGGCAGCGATGACGATCTGAAACGCCAGCAGCGACGGCCAGAGATTGCAGAGCATCTCCTCCGCCGGCTCGACCACCCGCTGGTACAACCGGAACGCGCGCGAGCCTGTCAGTACCAGGTGATCGCCAGCCTCCAGCTCCTCGGCGAACTGTCTCCGCAACAGTGGCGCGGCGGACTGGACGATCGAGGCCGTACCGCGCATGGCCGCAATCTCGAATCCGCAATAGGCCAGTAGCCGCCGGATCGACTTGCGCGTGTAGAAACGGAGGTGGGTGCGGTCGTAGAGGCCGGACCATGCGTAGTCGAAGCGTCCGGCGAGCGTCCGCAGGCGGTTGTACCAGACACCAAAGTTGGGCACGGAGATGATCCACGTTGCGTTTCCCAGGTGCGGTAATGCCGCTGTCGTCCGCAGCCACTGCACCGGGTCGGCGATATGCTCGAGAACGTCGCTGAGAACGACCACATCGACAGCGGGGATGTCGCCTCCCGATTCGATCCATTCTTCGAGCGTACCGTGAAAGACGCGATGGCAAACCTCGCTTGCCGCCTCCGCGGCCTCCGCGTTAGGCTCAATGCCGAGGACTCGGGCTTCCGGCCAGCGCGCACGGACGATCCTGGCATTCGCGCCGCAGCCGCAACCGACGTCAAGGATCGTCGCATCCGGCCGCGCACGCAAAACGTTGCGCTCCAACAAGGCAAGCACGCTTCGGTTCGGACGCTCGAGGTACGAGTAGGCGACGCGCTGGAGGTCGAGCGGGTAGTCGTCGCTCATCAGCTGGGATCGTATCGCACGGCCGTTATACTCCCTTCGAATGTTCGGTACACATCGGGCAACTCTCGTCATTCCAGCGCTGAACGAGGAAGACGGCGTCGTCGCCACCATCGAGCGTGCTCCCGATGGCATCGACGAGGTCATCGTTATCGACGGCGGTTCTTCGGATTCGACAAAGATCAACGCCGAGCGGGCCGGCGCCGCTGTATTTGTGCAGCTCGTTCGCGGTTACGGCCTGGCGTATAAGACCGGGTTCATCGCGGCGACCGGAGACATCATCATCACCGGTGACGCGGACGGCACGTATCCCGTTGAGCTGGCACCGGGGATCGTGGAAGAAATGGATCGTCGCGGACTCGACTTCGTCTCCTGCTCGCGCTTCCCGCTGGCGGACCGCCAGAGCATGGAGTCGTTGAATCAGTTCGGCAATCGTTCTCTCAGCCTCCTCGGCAGCGTGGTCTCCTTGGAGCACTTTCGCGACCTGTTGTCAGGGATGTGGATTTTCCGCAAGAGCGCCCTCGCTGAACTTCGGCTCGTCTCGAATGGCTGGAACTTCAGCGCGGAGATCAAGCTCGAAGCCGCGCACAAACTTGGGCGCCGCTTCGCTGAGGTACACATCCCCTATCGGGAGCGCGTCGGCATGACACACAATGTGCGGCCGTTTCGCATTGGCGGCGAGAACGCCCTGTTCATCGTCTACAAACGCATCTCCCAGCTTTACCGGGCCTATGTCATGCGAAACAGCGAGGATCAGATCCGCGCCCGGCACGGGGACACCCGCTCGTGAGTGACGCGGCCGAGAACGAGAAGCTGTGGGGCAACTACTCGCTCGCGAATGAGCTCAGCCCGGCGCAGCGGCACCGATGGCGACTGGTGGTCCGCGAACTTCAAGGCCTGCCCGATCGAGCGGTCGTGGTCGATCTCGGTTGCGGCAGCGGCGCACTGCTGGAGCGTATCGGACGCAAGCAGCCAGATGCCCTCCTGATCGGAATCGATGTGGAACCGTCAGCCCTGGAACAGGCAGCACGACGCTTACCGGAAGCGGAGCTTGTGCAGAGCGATCTTGATGGTCATGGCGCCGCCGTTGCGCGGCTTTACCGGCAGGCAGACGCTGTCGTCTGCAGCGAGGTTCTCGAGCATCTTGACGCTCCGGACCGCGCTCTCTTGCTGGCGCACGACCTTCTCCGTCCCGGCGGGAGGCTGGTTGTCACCGTGCCGGCCGGTCCAATGAACGATTTCGACCGCTCGATCGGTCATCGAAAACATTATCGCCTCGACGAATTGACTCGGCTCTTGTCGAGTGCAGGATTCGAGCTCGTGCGCGCCGCGGCCTGGGGGTTTCCTTTCCACACTCTGTTTCGCATTGCGTTGGCCGCGGTACCGCAGACTACAGGCGGCTTTACCGATGATCGGATTGGCCTCGCGCACCGCTCGTTATTCGCGTTCCTGGACGCGCTCTTCTACTTGAACGTCCGCAGCATCCGCGTTGGGCGGCAACTCATCGCCACGGCCACCCGGTCCAGTAAGAGGTGATCAATGAACGCGTGACCAACGCGTCCGGCAGGAAAACAAAAAGGCCCTCGAGTTTCCTCAAGGGCCTTTCGCAAATTTTATCCCGGCGGCGTCCTACTTTCCCACACAGTTGCCCGCGCAGTATCATTGGCGATGAGAGGCTTAACTGCCGTGTTCGGAATGGGAACGGGTGTGACCCTCTCTCTATGACCACCGGAAACTTGATTTCGGTGTTTAGGTGAACTGAATACGGGTTGCAGGGATGCACACTGCAGACAACATCAAATCAAGGCATTTATGGTCAAGTCAAACGACCGATTAGTACTGGTCAGCTACGAGCATCGCTGCTCTTTCACATCCAGCCTATCAACGTGGTCATCTACCACGGGTCTTCAGGGAGAACTCATCTTGTGGTTGGCTTCTCGCTTATATGCTTTCAGCGATTATCCTTTCCCGACGTAGCTACCCAGCGATGCCCCTGGCGGGACAACTGGTACACTAGAGGTCAGTGCTTCCCGGTCCTCTCGTACTAAGGAAACCTCCACTCAATTCTCCTCCGCCCACAACAGATAGGGACCGAACTGTCTCGCGACGTTCTAAACCCAGCTCACGTACCGCTTTAATCGGCGAACAGCCGAACCCTTGGGACCTGCTCCAGCCCCAGGATGCGATGAGCCGACATCGAGGTGCCAAACCCTGACGTCGATGTGAA
>Ga0210394_10000253_pt1:42500-125830 | contig 125830 bp, 115 predicted proteins | sample IncBWC12MmetaG_FD_160121 | JGI IMG/M metagenome (GOLD analysis project Ga0210394, IMG submission 160121) | Forest soil microbial communities from Barre Woods Harvard Forest LTER site, Petersham, Massachusetts, United States - Inc-BW-C-12-M | ecosystem: Environmental > Terrestrial...
AAAGGGCGGCAATCCTGCCAGACCCTCACGTCCGTGTCAAGCGGGTTGGTTCCACTTCCGGTGAACCCAACCCGTCTGATGCGGACACGCTCACTCTCTCAATTTGCTGCCTGGAAAAGATCGGCGGGCTCCTGCGACTTCCACAGCTTGCAGGGACCGGGGATTCTACGTTCCCGCCGCCACCTTGTCAACTACCACCAAGTACTGTCGTCAACTTCCCGACCCGCTTCCCTATTCCACGCCGCGGGATCTGCCACCATTTCCGTCCGGTTCGGCCCGGCTGCACAAGTTGCTGTGCAGGTTCGAGTTATCTCCCGTCTTCCAAAGATCCCGAACCGCGCAGGGACCAGCCAGAACGACCCGAGGGTAGGTCCTATTCCACTGTTTTCGGTGTCACGCATCCGTGTGACGAAAGTCGGCGTCCCGGTGGCCTCAACCGTCGAGCTTGACGCCCCGGCAACTGAGAAGCAGAACCATGTCGTAGACAATCTTCAGCGCGCCGGCGGCGATGAACGGCACCGAGCTGTGCGTCAGGCTGGCGATCAGCGGCATGGCGATGACCGGTGCCAGCGCCGCGCCCGTCGTCCGCGCCACTCCCGTGATCCCCGCGGCCGCGGTGCGCTCTGACGGGTCAACCGCGGCGATCACGAAGGCCTGCCGCGTCGGGACGTCCATCTGCGAAATGGAGAAGCGCAGCAACAGGACGGCGATGGCCAGGGGAAGCGTCGGCATCAGCGGCACTAGGATCAGCAGGACATTCGACGGCAGGTGCGTAAACACCATGGTGTTGAGCAGCCCCAGGCGCCGGGCGATCCGGGCAGCCGCGAGCGCCGACACGCCGGCGGCAAGATTCGCTCCGAAGAAGAGCGAGCCGAGCGCCGCCGGACTGAGCCCGAAACGGCGAAAGAACCAGTATGCGACGATGCTCTGCACGACCAGCCCGCCGGCGAACGCGTCCAGGGCGAAGAGCGACGAGAGCCGCAGCACGATCGAACGCGAACGCTCCACGCGAAAGAGACTGCGCACAGGCCGCACCGTCCGTTCCCCTTCGATCCCCGGCGAAACGTTTGCAAAGACGATGGCCAGCACGGCTCCGAGCACCGCGTAGGCGATGATGGCGCTCCGATAACTTGCCACCGGGCCAAAACCACGCGTCATCAGAGTGCCGGCAAGGAATCCGCCCGCCAGCGACCCGGCGGCGGTGGCAAACGATCCCGCAAGGTTGTACCAGGCGAAGAGCGCCGTCCGGTCGCGTCCGCGAGCGGCCTGCGCCAGCGCCACCTGCTCCACTGCCAGAAACGGTCCGACTTCGTTGCCGCTGGGGCTGATCACGCCGATCGTCGCGGCAAGCACGAGCAGCGTGAAATCGCGGGTTACCGCAAATACGACAGCGGCACCGATCATCAGCACAGCGCCGGCCAGGAGCGTCCGCTTGCGCCCCAGAGCATCAGCGCGCGTCGTCAGATAGAGCGACACGACGACATCGCCCGCCAGCGTCAGGGAAAGCAGAAGACCAATGCGATGATCGTCAAGACCGATCGCGGAGAGGTACAGCACGAGGACCACGGCCACGAAGCCGTAGGCGAACAGCCGCACGATGCGCGCTGCAAAAAGAAGGCGCGCGTCGAGGGGAAGCATCGCGAACTCAGGCGCCGCGCAGAGTGGCCTCGCGCAGAACCAGGTCGAGCGCACGATCCTGGCTCAGCGACATGCGCAACTGCTCGTATCCGCCGTCGTGCTTGATCCGGTGCTTGACCTCGGCAAAGTCGCGATCCGCTTCTTTGGCCGCCCGTCGGATCTCGGCGTCGACTTCCACGTCGCTGACAATGAGGTTTTCCTTCCGGGCGATCTTTTCGAGGATCAGAGCGCGCTTGACACGCTTCTCGGCCTCGGGGAGGAACTCGATGCGCATCTTCCGCCAGTCGACATCGGCTTTGTCGATGTCGATGCCCTGCGAGGCCAGAAAGCGGGCGTAGTTCTGCAGCGACTTGCCCACTTCCTCGGTGATGAGAATCTCCGGGGCCTCCATCTCGTGCGCGGCGAGAAGGAGCTCGGCGAGCTGGCTCTGCTTGAGACGCCGCGCCTCGAGCTCGCGATGTTTTCGGATATCGGCGGTGATGACTTCGCGCATCTGCCCGACGTTCTCCCACCCACCCGTGCTTTGCGCGAACTCGTCGGTGATGTCCGGCTTCTCCTGGACGCGGATCTCCTTGAGGGTCACGTCATGACGGATGTTCTTGCCGCGGAAGCGCTCGTCATGAGCGTCTTCGCCGTAAGTCTTCTCGAACGAAACGGTCTCTCCGGATTTCTTCCCGCGCAGAGCGTCGTGGAGCTCGGGCATCGGGGTCTCTTCGCCGAGCCGGAAGTGGCCACCGCGCGTCTCGGGGTCGATACCCTCGCCGGAGGTCGTCATCTCGATCATCGCGAAATCGCCTTCGTCGAGGCCGCGCTCGGTCTCGGCACGGTACGCGCTGGCTTGCTCGCGCAAACGGTCGATCATGGTTTCGACGTCGTGATCGGAGACCTCGATCTTTGGATCATCGATGACGAGCCCGCGGTATTCGGCGAGCTCAAAGCGCGGTTTCACCTGGAACTCCGCCTTGTACTTGACGGGAGCCCCCTCGATGTACGGGTCCATATGATCCAGTCGCGGATCTCCCACGAGCTCCAGGCCTTTGTCAGCGATGGCCTCGTGAAAGGTTTTCGGCAACAGCTGTTCGATCACCTCTTCCTGGATCTCCTTGGCGAAACGGGTGCGGACGACGCCGATCGGCACCTTGCCCGGACGGAACCCAGGGATCTTGGCCTGGCGGCCGTATTCCGCGGTGATGCGCCGGGACTCAGCGGCGATGAGATCCGCCGGGATCTCAACTTCGACAATCTTCTTGACCGTGGAAACGTCTTCGTAATTGAGTAGCATTCGATGACAACCTTCTGCTGGATTTTCGGCTGGATTGGTGCGAAAGGCGGGACTCGAACCCGCACGGCTTTGGGCCACTGGATCCTAAGTCCAGCGCGTCTGCCAGTTCCGCCACTTTCGCCCGAATGCGAAAAAGGACCGAGCGCGTGCCCGGCCCTCGCCATCGTACTTGATCTGGTGCCCCCACTAGGACTCGAACCTAGAACCAACAGATTAAGAGTCTGCTGCTCTACCAATTGAGCTATGGAGGCTCGGGACTCCTGCTAACTTCGCACGCCCACCATCTATTTCGCCAGCGAGCCGCGCATTCTAGGAGAGCGCGCGGGAGTGGTCAAGGATTGGCGGCGGCGATCATCCCCTTCCCTTTCCGCAGGTAGTCCCACGCGGAGAAGAGGGTAGCGAGCAGCGCGATCCGGAAAAGGACCTCCAGAAACGGCACGAGCACCGGGCCGAACGCGTTCGCGGCGATGGCCACCCCCAGCGTAACCGCCTGAAGGACGGTGGAGGTCTTCCCCGCCCACGACGGCGGAAAACGCTTCACGTGAACGCGCGTGTACATGAGATAGGAAACGGCGATGATGAAAAAATCGCGAATGAACACCGTGAAGGTCAGCCACGCGGGGATTCCGGCAACCGGCAGCCCTTCTCGCAGGGTGTAGAAAAGGTAACCACAGAACATCATCGTCTTGTCCGCGGCCGGATCGAGGATCGCTCCGAGCCGCGAGCGTTGGTTGAAACGCCGCGCGATGACGCCGTCCAGAAAATCGGTGGCCGCCGCACCGGTGAAGATGAAGAACGCAAGTCGGTACTCCCCGCGGAACGATGCATAGATGAACACCGGAACGGCCAGCAGGCGAAGGAGGGTTAGTGCGTTAGGGACGGTGAGCATTGCGGTAGCGCAGGTTACGCGGTTACGCGGTCTCGCGGTAGAGCGCCTCGCCGGAATTGTAGTTCGACGACTGCGCGACTCCGCAACCGCGAGACCGCGGAACCGCAACTCACAGTTCCGCACGGAACTGATCGAGCGCCGACTTGCGGAGGTAGATCGTCTTTCCTTCGGAAAGCAGGAGGTTCTGTTTCATCAGGTCGTGAATCAGCCGCGACACGGTCTCGCGCGATGTACCGATCATGTTGGCGATGGCCTGGTGCGTGGGGCGGGTCACGGCCACGTAGTCGTTCTCGAGAGACTTGCCACTCTGGCGGGCCAGGTCGAGGAAAAAGCGCGCCAGCCGGCCGTAAACATCCATCGTCGCCAGCGACTCGATCCGGTTCGAGGCATCACGCAACCGCTTCGACAGTTCCGCGAGCACCTTCTGCGTAATCGAGAAGTTCTCGCTGAGGATGTGGAGAAAGTCGCTGCGCCAGATCGTCACGATTTCGAGAGGCTCGATCGCAATCACGGTGGCCGAGCGGGGCTCGTTGTCGAACAGCGCCATCTCGCCGAAGAAATCACCCACGCCCAGGATCGAGAGGATGATCTCTTTCCCCTCGGGCGAGATCATCGTCACCTTCACCTGGCCTTCGCGAATCAGGTAAAAAACGTCCCCGCTTTCATCAGCATGGAAAACGGCGTCGTCCTTGGCATAGCGCCGCGTCTTGGCGACGGCCGCGATCGACGCGAGCTCCCGCTCATCGAGCTCCGCGAAGAGCGTGAACTTCCTGTAGAACGATGATGGGAGCACTGGCGGTGGATTTTAGCAGCAAAGCCCGGATACGACCCCGATGCTACACTCCGGCCCGAAGTCCCCTACGAGAGTGGCCATCAAACGGATCATTCCGATCTCCTCCGGCAAGGGTGGTGTCGGCAAGACAACCTTCGCCATCAACTTCTCCCTTGCCCTGTCGCACCACGGCCGCACGGTGCTCGTCGACCTCGACACCGGCACGTCCGCCATCCGCAACGCCATCGACGTACCGATCGAGAAAGATCTCTACCACTTCTTCCGCAAAGGCGAGTCGATCAATCGCTGCGTCACGCACCTCGACGACAAGATCGACCCCCGCCACCTCTTCCGCAACTTCGGCTTCGTGGCCGGGCCGCTGCACCTGATCGACGAGATCACGAACTTCGGCGCCGTGAACAAAGCGAAGCTGATCGAGGCCATCAACGGCCTGGACGCCGACTACGTCATCCTGGATATGCGGGCCGGGCTCGATTCGAACGTCATCGACTTCCTGCCGTTCTCCAATTCCGGCATCCTGATCTTCACACCGCATCTGCCCAGCGCCACGCTGGCTGCCTCCGACATCGTCAAGGCCATCCTCTTCCGCAAGCTGCGCCTGATCTTCAGCCGCGAGTCGCCGTTTTACGCGACCGTCGAGGGGAAACTCGACTTCTGGAGGTTGATCAACGAGCTGATCGACCAGGTGGAGGATGTCTACGATTCCTCGGTGGCGAATCTCGACGCCTTCGCGGACGACCTGGCCGGAAACCTCGGCGATCACCCCATCACCCGCACCGTGCAACAGACGCTGGACGAGTTCCGCGTTCACTACGTTCTCAATCTTTTCAACGGTGTCGACGATTCGTTCCAGACTGCGGTGAAGCCGTTCATCGAGAATCTGACGTCGAATGTCTCCGCGCGCTGCGGTGTAACGAACCTCGGCTGGATCACCCGCAGCGATGCCATCCACCGCGCCAACTGCAACAAGATTCCGGCGTTGCTCCTCCCAGCCGAGGGCAGGAAAGCGACCAAAAGCAACCGCGTCGCGCAGGAGCTCGATGAGATCCGCTCGATGGCTATCGGCATCGATCAACCGCGGCGCAAGGGCGCCAGACAGCAAAAGACGTCCGTCTCCGTCGATCCCGCCGACCACCTGGCCAACCAGCTCAACGTGCTGCGGACGATGTTCGATCAGAAGAAGGACGACGACTTCCATGCCAATTTCGAATACGCCTCGCAGCGCGCCCTCTTCACGATGAAGACGCGGCGCCCCAGCGAGTTCGGCGACATCCGCATCTACCGCCCGGACGAGATGCTGGCCACGATCTTCGCCAAGTCGAACATCCCTACTACCGTCGACTGGGGTGAACTGGAGCTGTAACTGCGCGCTCCGCGCACGTTGTCGGTTCTCGGTGGTCGGTTGTCGGTATCGAAACTTTCTCCGCGCGGCGGACTACACGAAACACGGCCCGGCAGAGTCGCATTAAACCGAACCGAAAACTGACAACCGAGAACGCGCGGCGAAGCCGCGCATGCTCTAGACTACGCGGCCATGAAAAAGACATTCGCCCTGATCGCCCTCCTCGCGACCTCCGTCTTTGCCGCCGACACCCCCGACCTGACCATGCAGAACCGCATCCGGCAGGAAGGGTTCCGCAACTCGAAAGTGATGGACACCGCCGAAGAGTTGATGGACTTCGTCGGACCTCGACTCACCGGCTCACCGAACATGAAACGCGCCAACGAATGGACGCGCGACAAGCTCACCGCCTTCGGCCTCAGCAACGCGCACCTCGAGAGCTGGGGCCCGTTCGGGCGCGGCTGGTCCTATGAAGAATGCACGGTTCGCCTGACCTCACCCGACGTCGCGCAGCTCTGGGCGCTCCCTCGCGCATGGACGCCCGGCACGAACGGCGTCGTCAGCGGCAAGCCGGTCAAAGTAAAGATCGAGACCGTAGAAGACATCGAGAAGTACCGCGGCAAACTCGCCGGAAAGATCGTGCTCAACGGTGATGCGCGCGAGATCAAGGCGCACGAGAAACTGCAGTTCTCGCGCTATAACGACAAGTCACTCACCGATACGGAGAGCTACGAGGTACCGGGACGCCCGCGCTTCACGCGCGAGGAGGTGGCCAAGCGCAACGCCTTCCGCAAAGCGTTGACGAAGTTTCTCGCCGAGGAAAAGCCGCTCGTGATGATCGAGCCGGATCCCGCCGACTACGGGACGTTCCATGTGCAGGGCGCCGGCACCCAGAAAGACGGCGAGCAATACCCCGTCCCGTCGATCGTGATGTCGACCGAGCAGTACAACCGCCTGGCCCGCCTCACCGAGCAGGGCAAGGACGTGACCGTCGAGGTGAACGTCAAAACGACGTACTACGACCAGGACAAGAACGCCTACAACACGGTCGCCGAGATCCCCGGCACCGACAAGAAGGGCGAGATCGTCATGCTCGGCGGTCACCTCGATTCATGGCATGGCGGCACCGGCGCTACCGACAACGGCGCGGGCACCGTGGTGGCCATGGAGGCCGTGCGCATTCTGAAAGCGATCGGCATCGCCCCCAAGCGAACGATCCGCATCGCCCTCTGGAGCGGCGAAGAGGAAGGCCTCCTGGGCTCGCACGCCTACGTCGCCGAGCATTTCGCCTCGCGCCCGGAGCCTGAAGGTGCCGAGCGCGATCTCCCGTCGACAATGCGCCGCAATCCCGGCCCGCTGACGATCAAGCCGGAGCACGCCAAACTCTCCGCGTATTTCAACCTCGACAACGGCACCGGCAAGATCCGCGGCGTCTATGCGCAGGAAAACTACGCGGTCGCTCCCATTTTCCAGGCCTGGATCGAGCCGCTCAAGGACCTCGGCGTCACGACCGTCACCGAGCGCACCACGGGAGGAACCGATCATTTATCCTTCGACGGAGTCGGCCTCCCCGGGTTTCAGTTCATCCAGGACGAGATCGAGTACGGGGAGCGCACGCACCACACGAATTACGACGTATACGATCGCCTGCAGCGCGAAGATCTGATGCAGGCCGCCGTCGTCATGGCCACATTCGTCTGGGAAGCCGCGAACCGCCCGGACATGATGCCGCGGAAACCGTTGGCGAAGAGCGATCTGCCAACGGCGCCCGCGGCGGCCCATTGAGGTAGCGATTGCGGGTTGCGCGGTCTCGGGGTTGCGAGGTCTCGCGGTGTTCCTTTGCTCAAGCGTCTCGAACACCGCGAGACTGCGCGACCGCGAGACCCCGCGGCAACCTCACCGCTACCTCCAAAAATACCGCGCCCGAATCACCGTCCAGGCGATCCGGATCGAGTCCATCAGCGGTTTGTAGTGGCTGGTGGACTGGCCGTCGACGAAGCCGAGATCGATCGGAATCGTGATGACCTTGAATCCGTCCAGGCCGGCGCGAACGATCACTTCGCTCTCCATGGCGAAGCCATCGCTGTGAAGGCGCGCGGCGCGAAGAAGGCCGGCGGAGTAGAGCCGGAAGCCGCTTTGGGAGTCCGTGACGTTCGTCTTCGAGGCGAACGCAATACACCACGCCGAGAAGCGGTTCGCGAACCGGCGCCGAGGCAGCATCTGTCCAAACAGGTGGGCGCGGCCGCCGATGATGAGGTCCGCACCGGTCTCCGCGCGCGCGGCCAGAAACTTCGGGATCTCGCGCGGAAGATGCTGGCCGTCCGCGTCGAGCGTGACCACCACATCGAAGCCGTGCTCCAGCGCGTACGCGAAGCCGGTCTTGAGCGCCCCGCCTTTGCCGCGGTTGATGGAGTGGCTGGCCACCTGCGCCCCCGCGTCCCGTGCCACCTCCGCCGTCCGATCGGCCGACCCGTCATCGACGACGAGCACATCATCGATGACCTCCTTGCAGTCGCGAACGACCCCGCCGATGCTCCGCTCCGCATTCAACGCCGGGATCATGGCGAGCGCTTTCATGGTCACGACGCCTCCCGCGATACGACGGCGCAAACGACGCCGCCGCCGGCCGAGATGGAGTTGACCAGGATGTTCCGCAACGTCGCCGCGCGCGGCGCAAGGACGGGCGTGAATTGCATCTCGCTGTCTGCTTCCTCGAATCCGAGCGAAGCGTGGAGCTTCTGATCGCGCATCGCCAGAAGCGCCGCCGCGAGTTGAAACCCACCGCCGGCCGCGTACTCGCCGAAGTAACCCTTGGCCGCCACGACCGGCGGTACCTCGTCTCCGAAAAGCGTCTGGATCGCGCGCAGTTCCAGCCGGTCGCCGCGCATCGTGCCATTGGCCGAAGCGTAGATCGCATCGATATCGGAACGCCGGACCTCCGCATCATCGATCGCTGCCTCCATCGCCGCGGCCACTTGCGCCTGGCCTGTTCCCCAGTCGGAAATCGTGGCGGTGGTGTCGCGTGCGATGCCGAACCCGGCCAGCCACCCATACGGCTGCCGCGACGGCGTCCCCTCGGCCACAAAGATCGCGCTCCCCTCACCGATGGACATGCCGTTGCGCCGCCGGTCGAATGGACGCATCCGCTCATCCAGCCCGTCCGCGGCGTGGGCCAGCGCGCCGAGCCGATCGAGAACGGAGAAGACCATCTCGTTGACCTCTTCCACGCCCCCGATGATCGCAGACGGGACGGTGCCTTTGACAATCTGCGAGCTCGCAAACATCGCCGCGGCGAGTAAGGACGACTCGCGCTGCGTCACGGTGACGTTGAAACCGCGCAGGTCGAATTCGATGGCGATATGCGAGCCAGGCGCGTTCGCCACCGACTCGGCGAAGAGTTGCGGAGGCGCCAGGGCTGCCCCTTTGGCGACGTACTCCTGCATGTAATCGACGGACGTCTGCACGGGACCGAACGCCGTGCCGAGGGCCACACCGGATTCGCTCGACATCCCGGCGCCGGCGTCGTCGAGGGCCAGCTTTGCGGCCGACACGGCATATCGCGAGAGCGTGTTCATCCGCCGCATCTTCATGGCCGGAATGTAGTCGCGCGCTTTGAAGTCGCGCACCAACGCGGCACAATGCGCGGAAAGGCCCCGGGTATCGAAGCGGTCGATCGGCGCCACAGCGGTGACCGCCGCGTCGAGCATCGCGCGGAAGGGCTCGATGCCGACCGCGCCCGGCGCAACGATCCCGATGCCGGTGATGGCAACGCCATTCATGCGGACTAACGCTTATAGCACGGCAGACATGGCCGGCAGGGACCGATGTGGCACAGACACTCTTGTCTGTGCTGGGTCTCGCCACGACTCAAGATTGCAAGCCCTCTGGGCTGGGCGGCTTCGGCCGGGGCACAGACAAGAGTGTCTGTGCCTGTCTGTGCCACATCGGTCCCTGGCTTGCTGCCGCAGGCATGGAGGTTCAATCAGATCGTAAGAAATGCGCACTAGGCTCGGCGAAAAAGGATCGAGACGTTCGACCCGCCGAAGCCAAACGTATTCGACAGGATATTCGTCATCACCATCGGCCGCGGCGTGTGCGGGATGTAGTCGAGCGTGCAGTCGGCAGCGGCAACATCGAGGCGCAGCGTGGGCGGAGCGAGCTGGTTCTGAAGGGTGAGAACGCTGATCACCGCCTCCACGCCGCCCGACGCTCCGAGAGTGTGACCGAAGTACGACTTGCTCGATGACACCGGCACCCCCTCCCCGACCGCGGCGATGATCGCCTTCGTCTCCGCGGAGTCGTTGAGCAGCGTGCCCGTTCCGTGCGCGTTGATGTAGTCGACCCGCGGACGTTCGGCTCCCTCCTCGGCCAACGCACCGCGCATGGCCGCCTCGGCTCCACGCCCCTCTTCGTGCGGGGCGGTCGGATGATGCGCGTCGCACGTCGCCCCGTAGCCGCGCAACTCCGCGAGAATCGTCGCGCCGCGCGCCACGGCGTCATCCCAGCGCTCGATCACGAGATACGCGGCCCCTTCGCCTAGCGTGATGCCTTTGCGCTCCGCCGCGAACGGCGTGCAGGGGTTCTCGTCCACCGCCTGCAGGACGTTGAATCCGCTGTACGTCAGGCGGCAGAGCGCATCGCTCCCGCCGGCGACGGCAACATCCGCGTGCCGGGAGCGGAGCAGATCGCCGGCCATGCCGATCGCGGCACCGGCCGAGGCGCAGGCCGTGGCGTTCGAGAACACGCCGCCGCCCAGGCTGAGCGCACGGGCCACGGCATCCGAGGGACCCGAAGTCGGCTGTTGCAGCACGCGCGAAACGGCCACGTGGCCGCGGCCATGTACGAGCCGGTCGAAATAGAAACTCTCTCCTTCGAGAAGGCCGCCGGTAGACGTCCCCGTAGAGACGATGGCGCGCTCGCGTGGCAGCGGAGTCGTCGCGCCGTCGTCCGCCTGCGAAATTGCTTCATTCGCGGCGATGACCGCCAGCAGATCGCTGCGCGACATCCGCCTCGCTTCGCGCCGGTCGATCGGCAACAGTTCGTCGATGTCGCCGACTTCGGCGGCCACATCCGTCGGAAACGTCTCGCCCGGAAACTTCGTCAGCTTCCCGATGCCTGCCCGCGACTCGACGATCGACCGCCAAACCTCCGACTGGTTGCGCCCAATCGAGCAGATGATCCCGACACCGGTGATGGCCAGGCGGGTGGAGGTATCGGGTCTGCGCATGGTTCTCGTGCTAAAAAATCTCTCACCACAGAGACACAGAGATCACGGAGGAGAGCTCTCCGTGTCCTCTGTGTCTCTGTGGTAAAGCCTTTTCAAGACAGTGTAGCCAGATAAAACCTACCCCGTATCACTTCCACTCCATCGACCATCCCCCTCCCCGAGAACCGAAACGTGCCTCCGAAAGCAGCCTCGAGCGTCACGACGAAGCGAATCACATCGCCCGCCTCGATGGCGCGATCGACTTCACATCCATCGATACCCGTGAGAAATGCGTGCTCGAGTGATGCCGAAAACGCCAGCCCGCCGCCGAGCTGCGCCATCGCCTCCACGGCCATCACATTCGCCGGCATGAGGTCGTCCGCGGTACAGACGTAGACGCCTTCGATAGTCCTGTCGTCGATGCGCGTTGCCGCGGAGGCGGCCCGGAAGGGGATCTGATGAGGGAGGCTGGCCAGCCAGCTCACACCTTGGCCTGCTCCTGATCCGCCAGCCTGTGCTTCACGAAGTCCGCCAGCGAGGAGATCGAATGAAAGTTGTCGCGCGCGGCGGACTCGTTCTTCACCTTGATGCCGAACTCCGTCTCCAGCATCACCACGATCTCCAGGGCGTCGATGGAGTCGAGCCCGAGGCCGCCGGCGAAGAGGGGATCGTCATCCTTGATGTCGTCGGGCGTCATGTCTTCGAACTTCAAACGCTCGATGAGGAGCTCTTTCAGTTTCTTTCTCAGGTCGTCATTCATGGGCTGAGTCATTTTCACACACTTGCCGGACCCGGCAACTCATCCCATGCAATCGGCGGCGCGATCACGCCGAAGAGCTTCTGCATCCGCACGAAGAAGAAGAACAGCGTCAGCTTGGCGCGGTTGTTCGTGGCGAAGATGTTGCCCGCCAGGATGCCCGTGATGACCGGGATGAGGCCATAGTCGGTCTTCGGCTGGAGGAAGACCTCGAGGAACTCGCGCCGGTAGAAGTTGGCGATGAAACGGAAGTACTTGTTGAGCGCGCCCTGAAACGCCCGATCGTAGCGCCGGAGCAAACGCATGCTTCCGCTGCGCAGCCGCTGCTCGACCGCGTCGGCGACCATGTCCGCCGATTTCATAGCCATGAAGACGCCCGTGGAGAAGATCGGATCGAGAAAGCCCGCCGCGTCGCCGGCCAGCGCGAAGTTCTTCCCCGTCCTGCGCTTCATCATGAACGAGAAGTCGCGGCGGACGTAGACGCTCGTGACGCGCTCCGCTTCCCTCATCCGCTCCGCCAGGTACGGCGCCCCGGCGATGGTGTGTTCCAACAACTCCTCGGGGGTAAGGCCGCAGCCGCGCAGGTGGTCGCGCCCGACGACGAGCCCCACGCTCATCGTGTCGGCGCTGACCGGGATGAGCCAGAACCAGGCATCGCGCAGGACGACGATGATGGTGTTGCCGGCGTCGCGCCCCTCCGGCCGCGGAACGTTCCTGTAGTGCGCAAAGACAGCCACTTTCTTCAACTCCTCAACGTCCTCTTTGCCACCGATGCGATTGCCGAGAAAGGCACCGTGGCCGCTGGCGTCGACGACGAAACGCGCCTCGATCCGCTCACCGTTCGCGCAAGTGACCGCCGCGCGCGAGGAGTCGCCCAGCTCCACCGCCGTGACCGGCATCCCCTCGCGCACCCCGACCCCGCTGGACGCGGCATTGCGCAGCAGAAGCTGATCGAACTCCGCGCGTTTGACCTGAAACGAGCTGTGATACGCCTCCGGCAGATTCTCCCGGAAGCGGAACGTGTACCCGAGCGCCCCATCCGCCGTGACGAACCCCGCCCCATATTTCGGCGTGAACGTTCCCTCGGCCAGCGGCACCGTCACGCCGAGGCGCGCGAAGAGATCGTTGTTGTACGGAAGCAGCGACTCACCGATCTGAAACCGCGGAAACCGCTCGCGCTCCAGAAGGGTGACAGAGAACCCCTTCCGCGCCAGCAAGGTCGCCGCCGTCGAGCCGGCCGGGCCGCCGCCGATGACGAGGACATCGATCATGTGCGGGGGATGGTAACGCGGTTTCAGACGATCGAAAGCATGTGCGCCAGACTACCGGAGGCATCCCGTGTGAGAGAATAGGGCGATGTCGAACGCGTCATGGCTCGATTCCCTGCTGCGCCTTTCGACGTTGGTCGCCGGAGCGCTCGCGGTGTGGGCATTTTGGCGTACGGCCAAAGTCCGCCGGGCGGAGTGGCTGTCCAGCCTTCACACAAAGTTCTTCGAATCGCCGAACTACAAGCATATTCGCGGCGTCCTGGATTACGAGATCGAGCCCGAGTTCTCGAGGCTCCGAGAATTGGTAGCTTCCGGCGCGCATGATGCGCTCGTGGAAGAGTTTGCTGACTATCTCAATTTCTTCGAGTTTGTTGCCTCTCTCTGGCAACTGGGTCAATTGAAGCCACGGGAAGTGCTCATGCTCTTCGAGTATTACCTGTCGTTGCTCCATCGTCACGACTTCGTACGCCGGTACATTCAGTCGCAGAGCTTCGAGAATCTCGCCAAGCTCCTCAACGATTGCTTACCAAAATCGGAGCCAGCGTGAATAACGGTCAAAATCTGTTCGTGTACGGCACTCTCCGGCGCGATACACAGCACGAGCTCGCCCGGCTTTTGGCCCAGCGTGCGCGCTTTCTCGGTGCCGCCGCCGTAAGCGGCAAGTTGTATGACCTTGGTAACTATCCGGGCTTGGTATACCCTGGAAATGGCCACGTTATTGGCGAAGTGTATGCGATCGATCGTCCGTATTGGGAATCGGTCATCAGCCAGCTCGATGAATATGAGGGCTGTACGCCCTCCGATCCTGAGCCACACGAGTATCGCCGCGAAGTCGTTCGTGTGCAATTAACAAACGGCGAAACGCTTCCGGCTTGGGCTTATGTTTTGAACCGTGAGCCGCGAGACTGTCGTGAGATTCAGTCCGGCGACTACTTGTCCTGGCGAGCGAAAGCTAGAGCCTGACTGCAGAACGAACGCAGGGCTGGGAGTGCCGGGCAACTTTCCGCGATGCCGTTCCCATTTCGGGAACGATCGTACCCGATTCGGGAAGGGATTCAAGTAGCGATCGCTCGCGAGAGTACAATTCGCACTCGTAGGACGGGCCGCGTCGAGGCTCGCTAACCGAGGAGGGCATCTTGCGAATACGTATCGTGATGGCGATGAGTTTGCTGGTTGCGGCACTCCCTCTCCTTGCCGCGGATGCTCCGTGGTACAGGCAGCGCGGCGACAGGGTCATGGTCAGCTCCTCCGGATTCGTGCTGAAGACGACGGTACCGCGTGGCTGGTCGACGACAGAAGGTCAGGTCGTGCCGCCTGCGTCGTTTGGCTCCGCCTGTCATGTACGCGGGGAGTTTTATCGGGACCGTGAGTGGAATCATTTCCTGTCCGCGGAACTGGATCCCGAGAATTTCGTCCGGCTGTCGGCGGAACACCGGAACCTCCTCCGCATAGGTGGCCGTCCGGCGGTGATGGCACGCTCGGAAAGCGGGGGCGCGGTCGTCGTCCATGTCTATATCAATACCTCCGATCTCGAGCCCAACACCGCTGCCCTGTGGACGTTCACGGGCGACGATTCCCAGGACGGACTGGAGTGCGAGGCTCAATTCAGAGCGCTCATCGCCAGCGCGTCGATCACGCTTGCATCCAGCGCCGATCGTCAGCCTTAGCCGAGCGAAACAAAATGCGCGGGCGCGCCTTCGGACGCGCCCGCGCGGGACTCACTGCACGAACCGGTTCGTCACTACTTCGACGGTGTCGCCGGCCGGAGCGCTGGCGTCCTCGCCGGCTGGCTAGGCGCCGTCTCGGCGCCGCGAGGGCAACGATCGATAACAAGCGGAAAGGGCGGTGGTGGATCGCGATCGAGCCGCGTTCACCCGCGGCGAGAACCTTACGACCGCGCGCGGCGGCGAGGACGCTGCCGGGCCAGCCGGCGAGACGCCAGCGCTCCGTCAAATGCGCGGGCGCTACCGGCCAGGGCATTTACGTCGTCCCGTGCGGCCGCCTCCCGGCCTCACGTTGACAAAAATTAATCCTTGATGAAGTCCACGTCCTCAACGTTGAAGTCCTGGTCTTCATCAATTGACAAGTTTTGTCAATCAATGGAGTCGTTGTCTTCATCAATTGACAAGTTTTGTCAATCAATTGACAAGTTCTGTCAATCGATGAAGTCCGCATCTTCATCAATTGACAAGTTTTGTCAATCAATTGACAAGTTCTGTCAATCGATGAAGTCCGCATCTTCAACGTTGAAGAGAATGTCTTCATCAACGAGGAGAATGTACCTATTAGAGGACACCATGACCTCATCGTTGGACACTTTCGGTTCATCACCGGGGTCCGCGACCGCACCGTCGAGGAAGAGGTCCTCATCGATGGAGCCCGCGACGCCGACACCGAGGACAAACTCTCAACGATGACGACGATCCGGGAGTCTCGCCCGGTCACCGCTATGGCGCCAGGACCTCTACCCGGTCGCGGAGCAGTGGCCGTCGCCACCAGAAGACGTTGATCGTGAGTGAGCAGCGTCGCGTCGTTCGCCTCGGCAACCGCCACGAGGTAGGCGTGTTTTGCGCTCTTTGCCGGGGGCCAGACAGCCTTGACCTCGAGTCTCGCTCACTCTCGGGGCCGGCCGAAGAAGAGAACGTAGCCATCCGCGTCCTTGAGTTCGAAGCCACGCAGGCCGTCGTGGGTGTCTTTCAGGGCTTCGGAGAACGCGACCTTACGCGAAGCGAATTCGGCCGCCAAGGCGTCAGGATCTGGGACCTCAAGAAATGCATCCCATCGGGCGATCCCCTTCTTCACCTCCCGTGTGTAATTTGGCACTGGAGTTACACCAATAGCCTTGAGGAGGATCTGCGCGCCGCCCCGCCGGACGATGCCGAAGAAGACATCGTCGGGAGTCGGTCCCTGGAAGGTGACGTCAAAACCTAACTAATTTCGGTAATACTCTAGCGACGAGGGCACGTGGCGCACGATGAAGAAGGGCGAGATGCCGGCGATCTCCGCCTGTACCATGTGGGCTCCCATTGCTCTGCGGTGGCGCTCCGTTTCCACTGTCGTTGACCGTGACGCTTAACGGACCCGCGGTTCACCCGCTCAGCCCGCGGCGCGAAGAAGTATAGCTCTGCGCAGCAACAACGACGCGGGCTGCGTCGGGTGCAACCGCTAGTTGGGCTGCCTGAGCGGTAAGTGGAGGAACTCCCGGAGACGCTAGATCACGCGAGATCTGCGGGCGGGACGCCCGCGGTCCCAGGGAGGCGAGAACTGAGAGGCACGGTGTGGTTGTTGACGTGAGGGAACGGCGACTCTATTCTCGCTTCTCTATCCATGCTCGAACGGTTCCTTGCGCTTGCGGCTGCCGCGCCCGAGGCGGTCGTACTGATCGATGGCGCAACGGGCGGCGTCACCACGCGGGGGCAGCTCGTCCGGCGGATCGGGGAGATGGCCGGGCGATTCGCCGGCGCCGGGTTTCGGCCAGACGACGTGGTGGCCATCCAACTGCCGAATTCGGCCGACTTCGTGGCCGCGTTCGGGGCGATTCTGAAGCAGAAGCTGGTGGCCATCCTCATCGACCGCGATGCCACGGAGACCGAAGTCGCGAACGTGCTGGGGCACTTCGCGGCTCGCGGCCTGGTCTATCGCAGCGGCGGCGAGGTGATGATCTCGGCGCGACAGGCCGGGCAGGTCAGCGTTCCGGCCGGAGCGCGCCTCATCAAGCTGACGTCCGGCTCGACCGGGATGCCGAAGGGAATCGTGGCCACCGAGGCGAACCTGCTCGCGGATTGCCTGAACATCAGCGCCACGATGGGCATCGGCGCGGACGACATCAACCTCGGCGCGATTCCGATGTCGCACTCCTATGGCTTTTCGAACCTGGTCACACCGCTGCTCGTGCAGGGAACAGCCGTGGTGATCTCGAACGACTACCTGCCGCAGTCAGTCGTCAATCTGTGCAATCAGTTTTCCTGCACCGTCGCTCCGCTAATTCCGATGGTGTTCGACCATCTGGTCACTGCCGGCGCCGGCGAGTTCAGGAGCGTGCGGACGTTTCTCTCGGCGGGCGCGCCGCTGCCCGCGGCGGTGTCGCGCAAGTTCCGCGAACGCTTCGGCCGTCCGATTCATACGTTCTATGGCTGCAGCGAGTGTGGCGGCATCACGTATGACCGGGAGGGCGCTGCCGTCGAGCGCGGGACCGTGGGGCAGGCCATTGGAAACGTGGTGCTCTCATCGGCGCGTGGGCGGCTTTCCGTGCGCGGCGAAAACGTGGCGCTCGGGTATCTTCACGACGCGGCGACGTTCCATCCGTTCAAGGACGGGCTGTTCGTGACGGACGATCTGATCGAGCTTCGCGAGAACGGCGAGGTCGTCATCACCGGGCGGGCCAGTGAGCTGATCAACACGGCCGGCAAGAAGGTGAATCCGCGCGAGGTGGAGCAGGTGCTGCTGCAGATCGAAGGCGTGCGCGAGGCGCGAGTCTACGGCGAGCCCGCCGGCGCACGAGGCGAAGTCGTCGCGGCCGCGGTCGTGGCCAGTCCCGACGTCACGCGGGAACAGATTCGCGCGTGGTGCCTGGAGCAGTTGTCGCCCCACAAAGTGCCGCGCATCGTGAAGCTGATCGAGTCGATTCCGGTGGACGAGCGGGGTAAGGTCAAGCGCGCGGCGTTGGCGGCGCTATAAAACTACCACAGAGACACAGAGATCACGGAGGAGTTCTCCGTGTTCTCTGTGTCTCCGTGGTTAAAGCTTTAAGAGGCGCGAAACCCTTCGCTCGTCTCCGCGATCTTTGTGAAGCCCGCCGCATGCAGCGTCTCGCGCGCGTCGTCCGTAAGGCGCAGGCCGATCACGTCGACCCGCTGCGGGTGTCCGATCTGCGACAGGAGGAGCTCGAGATCGTCCGGCGGACGAAAGACGGTGACGCTGATCTGCGGCCAATCGCTGGCGCGGCTCCAGGCCTCCGAGACGGCGGCGCGATTGGCACCGCTCTCCACGATCCAGACCGGCGTACGCATCACCAGCGCGGCCAGACGATCGCCGAAGTGGGAATCGAAAACGATGGTCACGCGACGGCTCATCCGCGTGCGGCAGCGCTCTCGGCCGGAGTTGCCGTCGTCGCGGCACCGCGGCGGAACAGACGACGCCACTGCAGCCGCACGTTGTCCACCTCCGCGAACGCCCAGAGCTTCACGCCCCGCAGAACCATGTGCACCGGCGATAGATTGAGGTTGAAGTAGGCCTTGATCCGACGGCCGTCGTTGCGCGTTCCGGCCTCACCCGCCGCGCGCCGCGCCAGCGCGATCGATTTGAAGCGGCGGTGATAGAGCTTGATGAAGTGGTAGCTGAAGAATGCCGGCTTCGGCCCGAGCACCGGCATCCACAGGAACTTCTTCGCGAACCGATACGCGGGGATGACCACGAAGATGTAGTAGTGGGCGGTATCGAGAATCATCGCCGCGGCCAGCAGATCGGCCTCGCCCATGTAGTAGTACTTGTCTTTGAAGATGCAGCGGAAGAAGCGCAGGTAGGAGCGCGCGAAGGCCTCGTTGTGCTCCACGATGCGCGCCGCGACATCCTCCCCCTTCGCGTGGAGCCCGACGATCTCGGCGGTGGCCTCGGCGGTGAACGAGGCATGATCGAGGCCCGGTGAGTAGTACGGATCGAGGAAGGCAGCGGCATCGCCGAGGAGCGCCCAGCCGTTTCCCATGTACTGCTTGGAAACGTACGGGAGGTGCGAGTAGAAGCGAAGATCGTCGAGGCGCGGCGAGGCACCGTCGATCAGCTCGGCCAGCGAAGGGATCGCTTTCAGGAAGGCGATGAAATCGGCCGCGCGGTCTTTGCTGTGGTGAAGATCGATGAGCCGCTTGTCGAAGACGACGCCGATGGAGGTCTCTCCGTTGCCGAGGGGAATGACCCAGATCCAGTAGCCGAAGCCTGTGTAGTGATTCGTGGCCAGCCGGCGCGAGCTGATGTTGCGCCCGGCGAGCGGGCCGGCGCGTGCGGCGATGTCGTCGATGTGACGCACGTCGTTCCACCGGCACCAGATGGCGGCGACGGGATGCTCCTCGTTGCGCTCGATCAACCCGAGGCGGCGGCCGAGGAAGTTCACGCGTCCGGTGGCATCGAGCAGCCAGCGGCAGCGGAGCTCGCGGACCTCGTCGCCAACTTCAATGGTCAGCTTATTGTCGAAATCGGCCAGCTCTACGTCGCGCGCTTTGGCGGGACGGAGCAGCTCCACTCCTTCGCGGACGGCTGTGGCCAGGAGGTACTCATCCAATGCGTCGCGCCGGAGCTGGAAGGCGGGAACGGCGCTGCGAATGAATCCGCCGGCCTCGCTGGCGTTGGCGTGGCCGGTGACTTTGTCGTTGCTGAACCAGTAGCGCAGTCCCTCTTTCGGTAGCTGCTCGGCCTCGAGGTGATGCCACATGGCTAGGCGCCGGGTGAGAAACATGGCCGACATCTCGGTGGTGGCTTCGCCGACCTTGGCATCGAAGGCCTCGGCCTTTTCGACGATGAGCACGCGAAGCTGTGGATGATCGCGCCGCAGCAGGATCGCCGTCGACGCGCCGCTGAAGGCGCCGCCGAGGATGATGACGTCGTAGCGATCCGGCTGCATCGCGCGATCGTAACACCGGGCTTTCGGTTAGGATTGCGCGCCCTATGCACTGGCTCCATCAGTTCTTCCTGACCTGGATGCAGTTCGTCCTCGACTGGGGATACCTCGGCATCTTCGTCATGATGGCGTTCGAGTCGACTGCGCTTCCGATCCCCGCGGAAGTGGTCCTTCCCCCGGCCGCCTTCTGGGCGGCGCAGGGGCATTTCAATCTCACGTTGGTGATTCTGGCCGCGACGGCCGGCTCGTGCGCAGGCTCGGCGGCCAGCTACTGGATCGCGTACAAACTGGGCCGTCCGCTGGTGACCCGTTACGGGCGTTTCGTGCTGATGTCACCGTCGAAGATCGAAGCGGCCGACCGATGGTTCGAGACGTACGGCTCGGGCGGCATTTTCGTGGCACGCCTGCTGCCCGGCATCCGGCATCTCATCTCGATTCCGGCGGGACTGTTCCGGATGCCGTTCGGCCGTTTCTCGATCATGACCATCCTCGGCGCGGGCCTCTACAACGGCGCGCTGTCCTGGTTCGGGATGCGCGTCCTCGGCGATCAGCCTGCCTTGATGAAAGACCCCGACGCCCTGCGCAACGCGCTAGCGTCGAAGTCGTTGTGGCTGGTCGGCTTCGGCGTGGTGGTCGGGCTGCTCTACGGCTTGATGACGTGGATGCAGAAGCGGGCGGCTACGCGAGTTTGAGGCCGGCGGGGAGGAAGTGGCGAAAGTCGGCGTCGTGGGTGATGAGAAGGACCTTCTTGTCGATGCAGGCTTGCGCGATGAGCGCGTCGGACAGGTTTGCTTTGTAGCCGTCGCGTAAGATGCTACGCCGCAGGTCTCCAGCACGCCTCCAGTAGCCCTCCTCAATGTCCAGAAGAGGAAGCGTCAAAACGAAATCGACAAAGTGTCGCTCGACTGCCGGGCTACTCAACGCCTCCGCCAACACGACTGGCGGGAGCGCCGCATCACCGCTGAGGATTGCTTCATCCGCTCGGAGGACGTCGGCGCCGCTTTCACCACGCGCCCACCGTCGCAACGAGCTCGTGTCAATCGCGATCAAATTCACGATCCTCACGTAACGCGTCAATATCGATGTCCCAGTGCACCCGGCCTTTCCACTTCATCAAGCCCTCATACACCCCCGCCGCTCGCGCCTTGTCGATCTCCTTTTGCAGCCGCGCGCGGCCTGCCGCTACCTGTTCGGGCGTAAGCTGAATCGACCGGTAATGCGCCCAGTGATCATCTTCCTTGTCCGCGACGGGCTTCCCTGGCTCTTCGATCTTTGTTTCGGTCATGATTGCTAGTCACCTAATCCTTACGCAGCTCTTCGAGCGACATGGACCATTGAATCTTTCCGCGCAATTTCGCGAGGTTGCGAAACACACCTTCCTCCTTTGCCTGCTGTAGATCCGCCAGCATGCGCTCGCGCGACTCCGCTCTTTCGCTCTCGGTCAGTTGATGCGCAAAGTACCGAGCCCAAGCTTCTTCTGTCTCTGTTAGCGCCATACCCCAATTCTCCTACTTCCCAACCTTCCGTACAAAATCAGCAACGCCGGTCAGAAACTCCGGGGCCAGGCGAAGGCTCGGATCGCTGTAGGAAGCCATTTGCTTCTCGCGGTCGGGTGGGACCTCCTTGAGGACGTGGTTCATCCCTTCGACGAGAAGAAGCTTCGCCTTCGGACTGGCCGCAGCGAGGCGCCTGGCATCGTCGACGCTCACCTGCAGGTCGGTCGTTCCCTGCACGATGAGCACGGGCACGGCCAACGCGGCAATCGACTTGGCGGGGTCGTAGCGGAACCAGGAGATCAGGTAAGGCTGCACGCTGGAGCGATAGAGCGCGGCCAGCTCGACCGGCGGATCGTCAGTCGTCTTACCCGCCTCGAGGTTCTTCAGGATCTCGTCGCTTCGCGTCGCCAGTTCGGGCGGAAGCTTGCCGGCGAGCTGCGTCCGGAGGATGTCGGCCGCGGGGTGGCCGGCGCCGGCGATGGAGACGAACCCGTCGGCGTTGCAGCGTTTCGCGGCGAGCATGCCGATGAGCGACCCCTCGCTGTGACCGGCGACGACGACAACGGAGAATCGTTTGTCTTTGCGAAGCTGCTCGCACCAGGCCACGGCGTCGTCGACGTAGGTCTCAAAGCGGAGATCACTCTCAGCCACCATGGCCTTCACGCTCTCGCCCACGCCTCGCTTGTCGTAGCGCAGCGAGGCGATGCCGCTGTCGGCCAGCCCCTCCGCCAGCATCTGCATGGAGTTGTTCTTCCCCGGCAGCATCGGCGAGTTGCCGTTGCGGTCCGTCGGCCCTGAACCGGAGAGCATCAGCACGACCGGTACCGCCTTGCCGGGCTCTTTCGGCAGGAGCAGCGAGCTGTGGAGCACGTTGTCGCCGGGTGCGACCGCGGCGACGGACGGGGGCGCCGGCTGCTGCGCCAAAGCCGTAGACACGAAGAGAACGAGCATCATGACTGTGCGCATGAGCCGATTATCCTTACATTGCCATCCTTCGATCATGACTTTCGACACGGGGCGAATCGTACCCGCGCAGCGTAGAGTAGCGGGATGAATCCACTGCAAATCGAGAACGTCGTGAAGACGTTCGCCTCCCGCCGCGCGCTCGACGGCGTCTCGCTCGAGCTGCGGCCCTCGGAGGTTCTCGGCCTTCTGGGTCCGAACGGCGCCGGTAAATCGACGCTCGTCCGGACGATCATGGGGCGCGTCAGGCCCGACAGCGGCTCGGTGACCATCTTCGGCAAACCGGCTCCGGCAGGCGACACGGAGGCACGAGCAGAGGTCGGCGTCGTGCCGCAGGAGATCGCGCTCTATCCCAACCTTTCGTCGCACGAGAACCTGACGGTCTTCGGCCGCTACCTCGGCCTTGCCGGCACCGCGCTCGCCGAGGCAATGAAACGGGCCCTTGACTGGGCGGCGCTGTCGGATCGGGCGAACGAGCCCGTCAAGACGTTCTCCGGCGGGATGAAACGGCGCCTCAATATGGCCGTCGGCGTGCTGCACCGGCCGCGCGTGCTGCTGCTCGACGAACCGACCGTCGGCGTCGACCCCCAATCGCGCGAGCGCATCTATCAGATGATCGAATCGCTCCGCGCCGACGGCGTCTCGCTCATCTACACGACGCACTACATGGAAGAAGCGGAGCGACTCTGCGACCGCATCGCCGTCATCGACGACGGCCGCGTCATCGCCACCGGCACCAAGGATGAGCTGGTGCGCGACACCATCGGCACCAAGCGCGAGGTGATCGTCGAGTTTGCCGACGGCACCAGCGTCACGCACCTCATCGACGACGCCGCCGAGATGCTGCGCGTGATGCGCGATGCCGAAACGCAGGGCAGCGGCGTGCGCGACCTGACCATGAAGTCGCCCTCGCTCGAAAAAGTCTTCCTCCACCTGACTGGAAAGGGTTTACGCGAATGATCGCCTCAGTCGTCCGAGCCGGATGGCTCAACCTTCGCCGCGATCGCGCGGCGCTCATGCTCAGCTTCATCGTCCCGATCGTCTTCTTCTCGATTTTCGCCGGCATCTTCGGGGCGCAGAAGTCGAAGACGCCGAAGACGACCGTCGTCATCGCCGACCTCGATCACAGCGACAACTCGCGGCGCCTGATCGCGGCGCTGCAAGCGGAATCGGCGCTGGACGTGGTCGTCGCGCCGAAGAAGAGCGGCACTCCGTTCGATGCTCAGACCGCCGAGGCGTATGTGCGAGCGGGTGACGCGCCGGTGGCGCTGGTGATCCCGAAAGGCTTCGGCAGCACGCGGATCCGCTTCGACACACCGAACAGCGGCCCGGCCTTCCGGCTACTGTCCGACTCCGCCGATCCGATCGCGGACCAGGTCGTCGGCGGATTGCTGCAGAAGACGATGATGATGTCGATGCCGGAGCTGATGATGGACGCCGGCGTCAACGAAGTCGATCGCTGGAGCGGCGGGCTCACGCCTCAGCAGAAGGCGACGATCGATCAAAGCATCAAGGGCTACAGGACGTTCAGCGCGCGAACGCCGGCCGCCGGGGCATCATCGTCCGGCTCGATCATCCGGATCGAGAAGACCGATGTCATCGGCCAGAACAAGTCGAACGTCGTAGCAGCGCTCTACGCGGCGGGAATCGGTGTGATGTTTCTCCTCTTCACCGCTTCCAACGCCGGCGGCGCTCTGCTCGAGGGGCCGAGAGCGGCACACTCGACCGCATCCTGACCACGCGTCTGACGCTGACGCAGCTTCTTCTCGGCAAGCTGGCCTATCTGTGGACGCTCGGTTTTACGCAGATCTGCGTGATGTTCGTCTGGGGTGCGGTCGCGTTTCGCCTGCAGCTTCTCGAGCACATTGGCGGCTTCCTCATCATGGCCTTGTCGACCTCTCTGGCCACCTCGGCGTTCGGCCTCCTGCTGGCGTCCGTCTGTCGCACGCGCGCACAGCTCGGCGCCATGTCGACGCTCGTCGTGTTGTCGCTGTCCGCGATCGGCGGCTCGATGTTCCCCCGCTTTCTCATGCCCGCGGGGTTGCAGAAAGCGGGACTGGTGCTTTTCAACTCGTGGGCGCTGGAAGGCTTCACAAACGTCTTCTGGCGCGAACTGCCGCTGTCGTCGCTTGTCCTTCCCGCGGCGGTGCTCGTCGCTTGGGCGATCGTCTTCTTCGTCACGTCGCGGCAGCTGACGAAACGGTGGGAGATTGTTTGAGATGTTGTCGGTTATGGCGAGACCTGAAGACGTTGTCGGTTATCAGTGGTCGGTTGTCGGGGGATCGCAATCAAGCACTGACGACCGACAAACCGACAACGGACAACGCGGCGAAGCCGCACGATTGACCACTACAATGCGCCCGTGCCAGCGCTGAAGAACCGCGACCATTACCCCGTCCTCGTCATCGGCACCGGCATCGCCGGGCTCACGGCATCGTTCTGTCTGGCCGGCGCTGGGATCAAGGTCCTCCTCGTCACCAAGTCGGCTGATCCGAAGGACTGCAACACGTTCTGGGCTCAGGGCGGCATCATCTATGAGGGCGAGGGCGATACGCCCGCGAAGCTGATCGAGGACATCATCGCCGCCGGCGCGGGCTTGTCGAACGAGGAGGCGGTCCGCTTCCTGGCCGTCGAGGGGCCGCGCGTCGTCAAGGAGTTGCTGCTCGACGAGATGCACGTCCCCTTTTCGACCAGCGAAGAGGGAGAGCTCGACCTGACGCAGGAAGGGGCACACTCGCTACCGCGCATCATCCACTCCGGCGACGCCACCGGCCGGGCCATCGAGACATCGCTCCTCAATCGGGTCCGGAACGAGCCGAACATCACGTTAGTCACGGAGATGACGGCGATCGATCTCCTGACGACGCAGCACCATCCGACCGACATCCAGGTGCGCTATCGCCTGACGAATGAATGCGCCGGTGCTTATCTCCTGGATAACAAGTCGAACGAAGTGTTCACGATCTTCAGCGACTTCACCATCCTGGCCACGGGCGGCATCGGGCAGATCTACCTCCACACCACGAATACGCGCAGCGCCATCGGCGACGGCGTGGTCATGGCGCAGCGCGCCGGTGCGAGGGTCATGAACGCGGAGTACGTGCAGTTCCACCCGACGGCGCTGGCTGACAAGAAGGCCAATCACTATCTGATCTCCGAGGCGCTGCGCGGCGAGGGAGCGAGACTGCGGAACCAGAAAGGCGAGTACTTCATGGAAAAGTACTCGCCGGTGCTGAAGGATCTGGCGCCGCGCGACGTCGTAGCGCGGGCCATCGTCGAGGAGATGACCACGAGCAAGGACGATTTCGTCTATCTCGATCTCGCCAACTTCTACCACGGCCACGAACCAATCGCACAGCGCTTCCCGAACATCGGCAAGGCCTGCGCGGAGATCGGCGTCGACATCGAGCGCGAGCCGATTCCGGTCGTCCCGGCGGCGCACTATTTCTGCGGCGGCATCCTGGCGAACAACGTGGGCGAAACGACGCTGACGCGCCTCTACGCGATCGGCGAGACATCCTGTACCGGCCTGCACGGCGGCAACCGTCTGGCCTCGACGTCGCTGCTCGAGGGATTGACGTGGGGCTATTTCGCCGCCTTGTCGATCCGCGAGAAGTGCGAGGCGTCGACCACGCCGGTCGAATCCGCCACCGGCCCTCTCCCCCCTCACCCCCGCCTCGGCGACGCACCAGCCGTACGCCGGTCGTACTCGACGCGGCGGGCGGGCATCGGATCGATCGACGACGCTCTCCTACTCTCGATCCCCGATTGGCGGCCACCCGGCAACGAGAACATGGAGGACCCGGCCCTCATACTCCAGGACTGGACGACGATCCAGCACACCATGTGGAACTACGTCGGGATCGTCCGCACCTACGAGCGCCTCAAGCGCGCCGTGGCCGATATGCGCGAGCTCGGCAGCCGCCTCACGAAGTACTACCACGAGTCAACGATCAGCAAAGCCATCCTCGAGCTCTTCCACGGCCAGCAGATGGCCATGATCGTCGCCAGCGCCGCGCTGAGGAATCCCGTCTCGCGAGGCGCGCATTTTCGGAGGGATTGACGCGGCGGTTGCGCGGTCGCGGGGTTACGCGGTCTCGCGGTTGCGGGGTCTCGCGACGGAGGTTGATGGGTTGCTGAGTTGCTCGGTTGCTGAGTGAGCGTACATCGCGGCGACTCAGCCACTCAGCAAACGTTGCAACTTTGCAACCTTACAACCAGCAACCCACGCCCCGAGACCGCGAAACCGCGCGACCCCGCAACCGCATTGGAACGAATCTCCCAGGCGCTCAGTTTCGTACATCTGCACAAAGGAGCACCCATGAACACGATTCTGAAGAAGTGGTTGCCGATCGCGGCCGGGTCGATCATTCTCGCGGCAATCATCCCCGGCATCATTCAGCCGCCGGCGGGCGCCGCGCCACCCAGCCCACCTGCAAACACCAGAGGAGACAAGATGGCAAACTACGTCAAACCTTCCGACGCGGAGCTCAAGAAGCGCCTCACGCCGGAGCAGTATGAAATCACGCAGCACGAGGGGACCGAGCCCCCGTTCCACAATGAGTACGTCAACAATCACGCGGACGGTATCTACGTCGACATCGTCAGCGGCGAGCCGCTTTTCAGCTCGCGGGACAAGTTCGAGTCAGGCACCGGCTGGCCGAGCTTCACGCGTCCGCTGGAACCGGCGAATGTCGTCACGAAGACGGATCGCACGTTCTTCATGTCGCGCACCGAGGTTCGCTCGAAGCACGCCGACTCACACCTCGGGCACGTCTTCGACGACGGCCCAGCCCCGACCGGCCAGCGCTATTGCATGAACTCCGCGTCTCTCCGTTTCATCCCGGTCGACAAGCTCCAGGCCGAAGGTTACGGCGAGTACCTGCACCTTTTTCAGAAGAAGGACGCACACAAATGACGGAGACCGCTACGCTTGCCGGAGGCTGTTTCTGGGGAGTTGAAGAGCTCGTGCGCAAACTGCCGGGCGTGGTCGACACGACCGTCGGCTACGCCGGCGGCAAACTCGACAACCCTCAGTACGAGGATGTGAAGACCGGCCGCACCGGCCACGCCGAGTCGTTGCAGATCGTCTTCGATCCAGCGAGGATCACCTTCGACGAGATCCTCGACTTCTTTTTTCGCCTGCACGACCCGACGACCGCGAACCGGCAGGGCAACGACCTCGGCACCCAATACCGATCCTCGATTTTCTACCACGATGAAGCGCAGCGCGATGCCGCGGAACGCGCGAAGCAACGCGCCCAGCCCAAATGGCCACGCCCGATCGTGACGGAGGTCGTGCCGTTTACGAACTTCTATCCGGCCGAGGATTTCCATCAGGACTACCTGCAGCGGCATCCGCACGGGTATACGTGCCACTATTTGCGGTAGGGCTTCCGCCGGGTTGATGAGGAACCGTGAAACCACCGCCTCCTTGAGCAGCCGCGTTGCTCACGCTGGCGTCGTACGAGCCTTCCGAAGCCACCGCCACACCGCGCGGACGAGCAGCCCCAGGGCCACGAAGATCAGGCCGAGCGGCTGGCGTTCTTTACATTCGCCACCGGTTGCCAGCCGGGCTCGACCACCGGCGCAGCGAGAACATCGGGGATGAGCTCGAGAGTGATCGTAGAGAGACTGGTCATCTGCGAGAGGTACTGCGGCCCGCAAGGCCGCGGTGGGCTCGCCCGCTCTACGCTCGATCATGCAGTTCGGAAATAACTTCACGCAAACCGTCTCGTGCCGACTCGCCAGCTCCCAAAGCGATGGCGCGCTCGAAGAACAACTTCGCCGTCACGGCGTCATCCATTACCGCGTAGTGAAAATGGCCGAGCGACTGGTATGGCTCGCATGACGACGGATCAAGTTCGAGGGCTCTCTTGTAACATTGTTCCGCATCCGCGATGGTATGCGTGTTGCCGTCGCTGAGCTGAATCGCATCACCACGCAAGATCCAAAGCTCGGCCGAAGGGCGCTCTTCCAGAGCGGCATCGATTTGACGCAAGATCTCTGGTGTCGCGCCTCCGCGGACCCGAATGTCGGACCGAATGGATTCCGCGCCACTCGGCATTACGGCTGCACCCGCGTCCCTGCCGCGGCGCCGATCGCCAACGTGCTCCGATCCTGCACGAACGCGGCGGCACTCAGATCGCGCCAGGCCGGGTCGATTTTGAACTGCACTGTCGTCTGGCCCGGCTCGACGAGGACCAGTCGACGTACGATGGCGTCGTTGGTCAGTGTGCGGCCGGCATTCTCGCCGTGCTCGATCTTCGTGGTGATGCCGTCCTGTGTCAGGGCGAGCATCAGGTCCGCGCCGGCGGGAACGGTGGCGTGGATGGTGGCGATGACGGTGTCACGATCGCGGCGGACTGTCAGGGCGACATCGCCGTGCGGCTTCTCGTTCGAAACTCGCTCCAGAGCGGCGTCGAGCGCCGAGCGGTTGGAACCGACGAGCTCGCGCGTTCCGCCGACGACGGCCTGCGGCGTATAGGCGGAGGAGAGATGCATGGTCTGGGCGTAGCGGACCTGGCGCTGAGACCACAGCGCGGACGAGAATGGATCACGCCAGCCAAGAGAGTCCCAGTAGTCGACGTGAAAAGCCAGCGGGATGACGCGTCCGCGCAGGGCAGGGTCGAGGGCCAGATCGTGGATCACGGCGTCGGCTGGCGGACAGCTCGAACAGCCCTGCGAGGTGAATAGCTCGACGACGACCGGCGTAGGGCCGAGTTTCGGCGGGGCTCCGTGCATCGTCAACGCGATGATGGCCAGGACGGCTACGGCAACAACGACAGCAATGAGGCGCGGGCGCGGCATCCCATGAGTCTACGCCGCCTTTTCAGTCACCGCCTCGCGCGAAACCGTTACTTTCCGCGCCGCCCCTCGGCCGCTCTGGACCATGGCCACGCCACCAAGGATGACCACCATGGCCGCGACCGACACCCACGTCAGTTGCTCGTTCAGAACGAGCCAGCCGAGGATCACGGCCACGACGGGATTCACGTAAGCGTAGAGCGACATGTTCGTGATCCGCAGATGGCGCGCCGCGTAGACGTACGACGTGTAGGCGAGCACGGAACCGAAGATCGACAGGTAAGCCAGCGCGGCGAAGGTGCGCGGCGTGGCGTGGAAGCGCGGCAACTCGCCTAGGGCGACGCCGGCGAGGGTCACGACGAGCCCGCCGGCAAGCATCTGCAGCGCCGACGACATCAGCGGCGGCACGGCAACCAGGGCGTGCTTCCCGCGCACGGTGCCGTATTGCCAGGCGATGCTGCCGGCCTGGATGACCAGCGCGCCCATCACGAAGCGGGCGTCGAAGGCGTTGCCGGCTCCACGCGGTGTGACGAGCATGGCCACACCCAGAAAGCCGATCAGCATACCGATGCCACGCCGCCGCTCCAATCGCTCACCGGAGCGGCGCAGCAGCTCGATCAGAGTGGCCCAGAAAGGAGCGGTTCCGACGAAGAGCGCGGCAAAGCCGCTCGGCACCCACTGCTCCGCCCAGACCACAGCCAGGTTGCCGATGGCCACCATCAGCACGCCACAAAGCACGAGATCGCCGAGCGCGCGGCGACCGCGCGGGATGGCGTCGCCGTGCAGCCTGGCCACGATGAAGAGCACGGCACCGGCGAACAGATAGCGTGCGCCCGTCAACAGAAACGGCGGCATCGTCGTCACGGCCACGCGGATGGCCAGATAGGTCGTCCCCCAGACGATGCAGACGACGGCAAAGGCGGCGTAGGCGAGGGCGCGATCGTGCTTCATTTTTCTCCGAGTGTGATGCCCCCGACTTTCTCGCAATGCGTCTTCATGACGATGGTGGTACGAGTTGCGAGCGACAGCGGCGGCGCCGTCAGCTTCGAGACGAGCTCGTTGAGGGATGTGATGGAGTCCGTGCGAACCTTGATGAAGAAGCAATCGTCACCGGCGACGGTATGGGCCTCGACGACCTCATCGCTCTTGAGCAGGGCATCGAAGGCCTTCTTCTGTTTCGCGTCGAGCTGGCTCTGGCCGCGCGCGGCGATGAAGGCGGTGACGGCCCGGCCGAGGGCCGAGGGCTCGACGACGACGGTATGCCCGCGGATGACGCCGTCGCGCTCAAGGCGGGCGATGCGGTCGGCCACGGCCGGACGGGACAGGCCGATGCTGTCGCCGATCTGTTGCGCGGGAGCACGCCCGTCGCGAAGCAAATGGGTCAGAATCTTGAGGTCAAGAGTATCCAGATCGGCGGGCACACCGTCATATTACTCCCGATTCGAAGGCCTCTCAAGCCAATGACCTGCGTATCGTCGGCTACACTTCCGTGCCGTCAGCGTACTTGCGCGAGCGGTTTCAACACCGGCGGCAGGTCGCGGCGCACGGCGACGCTCTTGCGTGGATAGGCATATTCGACCCGCTGACCGGCGGCGCGGCGCAGCTCACGCTGAAGGTACTCGACCTTCACAGGGCCGGCCGGATCGCTCAGCAGGCGGCGCAGAGCCCAGCGGCGGAGAACGATCGAGCGCAGCTTCATCCCGGCGGAGCGGATGGCGAAGCGAATCGAGTCGCGGTCATCCGAGCAGACCCTCACCGCATCCGCATCGAGTACCCCTACGATCTCCTCTGCCAGTCTCGTCTCATCCGTCATTTTGGTCGCGCTGCTCATGGAAATCCTCCGTTGTCTGCTTATATAGACGCCGGTGACCGTGGAAAGTTTCGCGCCCCGACGCGAATTCTTTGTGAACGGACGATGGGAGAATCGTGCAGTGCAGGTAACGTTCATCCCCCTGGATACGAGCACCGAGGCCAACCCCGACGAAACCGTGCTCGATGCCGCACGCCGCGCCGGCGCGCCGATCGGCAACTCCTGCGGTGGCGTAGGAGTGTGCGGGCGATGCCGCGTACGCGTGTTGGCCGGAGCGGAACGCCTCAGCACGCCGACGATGATCGAGGCTCGCGTGGCTTCGCAGCGAGGGTTCGACGCAGACGAGAGGCTGGCCTGTCAGGCGGTAGTGAGAGGGGACGTCGAGGTGACGACGGGGTATTGGTAACCGCGGCTTCGCCGCGTTTCTAAGTCTGGAAAGGGGCAGCTCCCTCGGGCAGAGGAACAGGTTCCTCGGGCAGAGAAACAGCGCCCTCGGGTAGAGGAACAGGTTCCTCGGGCGGAGGAACAGCTTCCTCCTAGGCGAGGAACAGCTTCCTCGGGCCGAGGAACGGCTCCCTCGGGCAGAGAAACAGCGCCCTCGGGTAGAGGAACAGGTTCCTCGGGCGGAGGAACAGCTTCCTCTGGGCGGTGGAATAGGTTCCTCTGGCCGAGGAACAGCGCCCTCGGGTAGAGGAACAAGTTCCTCGGGCGGAGGAACAGCTTCCTCTGGGCGGTGGAATAGTTTCCTCTGGCCGAGGAACAGCTTCCTCTGGCGGAGGAACGGCTCCCTGTGGCAGAGGAACAGCTTCCTCGGGCAGAGGAGCGGCCCACTCGGGCGGAGGAACGGCTCCCTCGGGCGGAGGAACGGCTCCCTCGGGCAGAGGAACAGCTTCCTCGGGCAGAGGAACAGCCCACTCTGGCAGGGGAACGGCGCCCTCGGGCCGAGGGACCGCCCCCTCTGGCAGAGGAATCAGGGCCTCGGCCACCATCTTCATCGAGCCACCACCGACGACGGACAACGCGCGGCGAAGCCCCGCGGTCTCAATCGTCATCGTCGCTCGTCGTCGCAGTCGCTAGTCCCCAGGCGTCATTACCTGGCAGCTCGAAGTAGAACCGTTGCCTGGCGCGGGGGTGATTGCCGGTTTCGTTCATCGTCATCGCGTCGAAGATGCGGCCGTTGGCGACGGTGTAGTGGATCGACTCGGAGTTGCGGATGTCGTCGAGCGGGTTGGCGTCCAGCACGAGCAGGTCGGCGAGTTTGCCGGGCTCGAGCGAACCGATGTCCTTGTCCATGCCAATGTAGTGCGCGCCGCTCAGCGTGGCGGCCCGGATGGCCTGCAGCGGAGTCATGCCGCCCTGAACGAACATCCAGAGCTCCCAGTGCGCGCCCAGACCTTCGCGCTGGCCGTGCGCGCCGAGCTGGACGGAGACGCCTGCGTCGTTGAGTCTCTTCGCCAGCGCGGCATTGCTGAAGTGGTTCCACTCATCGTCCGGCGCCAGGGTGCGCCGCCGCGAACGCGAGTCGATGACCCGCCGCGGAACGAACGTCAGGAGGCGCTTGTCCTCCCACACGTTGGTCTTGGCGTACCAGTAGTTCTCGCCCCACAGTCCTCCATATCCGACGATCAGCGTCGGCGTGTAGCCGCTGTGCGACTTCGACCACAGTTGCACGACGTCGTCATACGCCTTGGCCACGGGGATGGAGTGCTCGACGCCGGTGTGGCCGTCGACGACCATGGTCATGTTGTGCTCGAAGAGCGAGCCGCCCTCGGGAACGACCATCATCCCGGTCTGGCGCGCCGCTTCGATGATCTGCTGCCGCTGATCGCGGCGGGGCTGGTTGTAGCTCTTCACGCTGATCGCCCCGATCGCTTTCATCCGCCGCAGGTGGAAGAGCGCGTCGTCCAGGTTGGCGATGTCCGCCTTGAACGGCGCCTTCGCGCCGTAGAGGATCGTGCCGGTGGAGAAGATGCGCGGCCCGACGATCTCGCCGGCGCGCTGCATTTCCGCGGCCGTGAAGATCTCCGAGGAGTTGTTTGACGGATCGTGCAGCGTGGTCACGCCGAAAGCGAGGGCCGCGTAATTGATCCAGCTCTGCTGCGGAATGATCTCGTCGGCCCCCATCGGTCCATGCCAGTGGACGTCGACGATACCCGGCATGATGGTCTTGCCGGCCACGTCGATGACCTTCGCATCGGCGGGGACGGGCGTGCTGGCGCGAGGTCCCACCGCGCTAATGCGGTTGCGGTCGATGACGATGGTGCCGTCGGCGATGACGTCGTCGCCGTGCATCGTGATGATCCGTGCGCCGGTCAGCGCCAGGCGGCCCGTGGGGACGTCGAGCGGTTCGGAGAATCCGATGTTCGTGCCGGTGGCGGGAGCTTCGGGCAGTTTCTCGGGCGCACCGGCGATGAAGGCAAAGGAGTCTTTGAGATCGCGCGAGAAGAGCTCCGGTCCGAGCGACCAGTAGAGCCGCGAGCCGTCGCCGGACCAGTGCAGGTACTCGCCCGCTTCCTTGGTCACCCTGGCCACGGGAATCGATTTCGTCTCGGGGCCGATGTCGATCGTCTTTCCCGTGCGGATGAACGGCGCAATGTAGGCGTTGAACTTCTCACGCCAAGCCACCCACTTCTCGTCAGGCGACAGCGCGTACTCGGTGGCGAAACCGGAGAGGAGATGCGCGCGCTCGTCCGTGCGGTCGATGCCGATGGAGTGCAGGCCGCGTTTGTCTTCATCCTCGAAGGTCATGAAGAAGACTCGGTCATTCGTCGCGCCGAACTGAGGCGCCGCGCCTTTCTTCGTGACCAGCGCGGACTTGCCACCGGAGGCCGGCACCACATAGATACCGGTCTCGCGCGCCCAGAGCGCGGAACGGAGAAACCCATCGCTGGTCGTGCGGTAGACGACCTTCGTTCCGTCGGGCGAGAAGGCGGGCTCGATGTATTGGCCGGGCTTTTCGGTGATGACGCGCCCTTCGCCGCCGGTCGCCGGCACGATGCGAATCGTGCCGTAGGTCAGATCGTTCCAGGTGGTGTAGACGATCGATTTTCCGTCGCGTGACCAGGCCGGATAGAACTCGAAGTGGTCGGTCTGTTCCGTGAGCCGGTGCGGGGTTCCGCTGGGCAGGTCGCGAATGTAGAGGTAACCGAGCGCCCCGTAGACGACCTGCTTGCCGGTCGGCGAGACCGAGGTCCAGCGCAGCATTTTCACGGGATAGGTCGCCGGCGCGACGTCGATCGGAAAGCGCAGCGCCTCCTGGATGCGGCGCGTCGAATGGACGTGGAACGGGATCGGCGTCACCTGCTTCGATGCGACATCGATGCGGCTGATATGGCCTCCGGCCCAGAAGACGATTGACTTGTTGTCTGGCGTCCAAGCCATGGTCGGGTATAGACCGTGGATGGACCACGTCTCCTGCATGTCGCGATCGAGGCCATCGTAGAGGGGCGTTTCCTTTCCCGACTCGAGGTCGAGAACGAAAAGAGTCGATTTGTAGCGGACGCGCCGGATGAACGCGAGCGACTTGCCGTCGGGAGACGGCGTCGGGCGGACCGAGCCGCCGGGACCGACGACGAACGGTTCGATCTCGCCGGTTTCCCGGTCCAGACGCTGGATAACGTAGATCTGCGTATTCGGATCTTTGTTGTACTGAAAGGTCGCGCCGGGAGTGGAGTCGTCGCTGTAATAGAGGTAGCGGCCATCGGGCGAAAGCGCCGGCTCTCCTGTGTCTTTCTGTTCGGTGCGTTTCTTGGTGAGCTGCAATCCCTCGCCGCCGCTCCGGTGGTAGAGCCAGATCTCGCCCGCGCCGAGGGAGCGCTCAGCGGTGAAATGCTTACGGGCCACGAGGTACTCCGAGTCCGGCGACCAGTACGGCTCGTTGAGCAGGCGGAAGGTTTCCTTCGTCACCTGCTGGGGCTTGGATCCGTCGCGGTTCATGATCCAGATGTTGTCGCCGCCGGCTCGGTCGCTTGTGAAGGCGATCCACTTCCCATTCGGCGAATACCGCGGCTGCATGTCCCAGGCGATGCCACTGGTGAGCGAACGGGCTTCGCCGCCGGCCATCGGGATCGTGTAGATGTCGCCGAGGAGATCGAAGGCGATCTCGTTCCCGTCAGGGCTGACGTCGAGCGACAGCCAGGTGCCTTCGGTGACGTCAATCGGAACGTCGTATTGGGGCCCGGGCGGGTTGTTGACGTCCCACTTTTTCTCCTCCTTCTTCTCGTCTTTCTTTTCCGCCTTCGCGCTCTTCTCCGCGGGAGGTGCGGGCGGCTGAGCCGGGAGACTGGAAGCAACCACGAGGGATGCAATCAAAGAGAAGAGAATGCGTTTCATCTGGCCCTTTCGTTGAGTAACATGCAGTCGCCGTAGCTGTAGAAGAAGTAGCGGTGGGAGATGGCCTCGGAATACGCGCGGCGGATCGCCTCGATCCCCGCGAACGCGGAGACTAGCATCAGCAGCGTCGACTCCGGCAGGTGGAAGTTGGTCAACATTTTGTCAACGGCGCGGAATGCAAAACCGGGCGTGATGAAGATCGACGTCTCGGCCCGGCCGGTTAAGAAGCGCCCTTCGCCCGCGCGGATTGCGCTCTCGATCGCGCGCACTGAGGTCGTGCCGACGGCGACGATCAGGCGATGCTCGTCGAGTGCCCGGTTGAGCCTCGATGCGGCATCGGCGCTGATTTCGTAACGCTCGGAGTCCATCACGTGTTCGGCGATGTCGTCGACCTTCACCGGCTTGAACGTACCGATACCGACATGAAGCGTGATGCGCACGACGTCGATGCCGCGTGCGGCGATGCGATCGAGGATCTCCCGTGTGAAGTGAAGCCCGGCGGTCGGCGCGGCGATGGCACCGCGCTCGGCGGCGTAGACGGTCTGGTACGACTCGCGGTCTTCGTCGCGCGGCGTTTCCCGGGTGATGTAGGGCGGAAGAGGCGGGATACCGATCCGCTCGATTTCATCAGTATCGCCCTCAAAGGCCAGAACGACGGCGCCTTCTTCCTTTTCCAGGACACGCGCTCGCAGCATGTCGCTGAATGTCAGCTCGTCGCCAACCTTCACACGCTTGGCAGGCTTGCACCAGGCTTCCCAGACCTCCGGCACAGACAAGAGTGTCCGTGTCACATCAGACGCTTTTTGTGCGGCTTCCTGTGGCACAGGCACTCCTGTCTGTGTGACCCGTCGAGTCAGCAGGATCTCGATCGGCCGCGACATCCCCGGCTTCGGCCGCGCGAAGAGACGGGCTGGGATGACGCGCGTGTCGTTGATGACGAGCACGTCGCCAGGCGTGAGCCGTTCCGGGAAGTTCTCGAATGAGTCGTGCTCGATCCCATCCTGGCGAACAACCATCATCCGCGATCGCCCCCGCTGGCGCGGCTCCTGGGCGATGAGGTCGGGCGGGAGATCGTAGGAGAAATCGGTGCGGCGCATGGAAGTCGTTCGATGGTGAAAGCGTTAGAATGACATCATGCCTGCGACCAAGCGTGCCACAATCTACTTTGATTCTGCGCTCCACGATGTTCTTCGCGAGAGAGCGGCCGAGGCGGACATGTCACTCTCCGACATCGTGAATGAGGTTCTGCGAGGCGCACTCGACGAGGATGAAGCGGACCACGCTATCTTCGAACAACGGCGCAACGATCCGACGGTCGATTTCGAAACATTCGCTGCCGATATGAAGCGTCGTGGCCGTATATAGCGTCATCCTCACGAAGGAGGCGCTGAAAGAGGTCGACTCCATCGGCCAGCGTAGTGATCGCACGCGAATCATGGAGCGGATTCGCAAGCTGGCTAACAATTCTCGGCCGCCCGGCTCGCAGAAACTGAATGGACCGTTTGAGCGCTATCGTCTCAGGCAAGGTGATTACCGCGTCCTTTATGAAATCCGTGACGAGATCCTCATAGTCTCCGTCGTCCATGTCCGTCACCGCAAAGACGTCTACCGTCGCGGTCGCGCATAGAATCGCGCGATGCTTAAAGCCCGCGTCATCACCTGCTCCGATGCCTCCTCGCGCGGCGAGCGAGAGGATCGTTCCGGACCGGCGACGCGGGAGTTGCTGACTGCGAACGGATATGACGTCGACTCGATCGTGATCGTGCCCGATGATGTCGACGGCATCGCGGCTGCCATCGCAGCGGCCACCAGCGACGGCGTGCGACTGGTCGTCACCACCGGCGGAACCGGAATCGCGGCGCGCGATGTCACCCCTGAAGCCACTTGGCGCGTCTGCGAGAAAGTCATCACCGGGTTCGGGGAAGTCATGCGCGCGGCCTCGTTGCAGAAAACGGCCATGGCCCCGCTGTCGCGCGCGCAGGCAGCAACGCGGGGGACGGCACTCATCGTGAATTTGCCGGGGAGCGAGAGCGGCGCGAGAGAGAACCTGCAGGCGATCCTGCACCTCATCCCGCACGCGTTACAACTTCTCGAAGGGAAAACAGAACACACATGACCGTCCAAACCGGACTCGAGGTACTCCTTGACGATCCTCGCCCCATCGCCGGCAAAAACATCGGTCTCGTCACCAACCAGAGCGCGGTGACGAGCGATCTGCGCCACGTCGTCGATCTCCTGCATCGCGGGCGCGGGTGGAAGCTGACCACGCTCTTCGGCCCCGAGCACGGCATCTGGGGTGAGGCGCAGGATATGGCCCACGTCGATCACTCCACCGATCCGTTGACCGGCCTCACGGTCTACTCCCTCTACGGTGCCAGCGAGAAGGATCTCGCTCCTCGGCGGGAGCTGCTGCGCAACCTCGACGCCCTCGTCATCGATCTTCAGGACATCGGCTCGCGCTACTACACCTTCATCTACACGATGGCGCTCTGTATGCGCGAAGCCGCGCAGGCCGGCGTGCAGGTGATCGTCCTCGACCGCCCCAATCCCATCGACGGCATTCATCTCGAGGGCAACATCGGCGAGGAGCAGTTCTCGAGTTTCGTCGGAATGTTCCCGCTGCCAACGCGACACGGGATGACGACCGGCGAACTGGCTCGCTACTTCAACGCGAAGTTCAAGCTCGGCTGCGATCTCGTGGTCGTGCCGATGCGCGGCTGGCTTCGGTCGATGTGGTGGGGAGATACCGGCTTGCCGTGGGTGATTCCTTCTCCCAATATGCCGACGGTCAACACGGCCACCGTTTATCCGGGGATGTGCCTTGTCGAGGGAACGAACCTGAGCGAAGGGCGCGGCACGACACATCCCTTTGAGCTGTTCGGCGCCCCATGGCTCGATCCCTTTCGCTTCGCTGAACTCCTCAACGGCGTCGGTCTTCCCGGCATCCGCTTTCGTCCCCACTATTTTCTGCCAACGTTCCACAAGCACGCGGGCAAGGTCTGCGGCGGCGCGGAGCTTCATGTGACGAGCCGGGCCGAGTTCGAGCCGTACAGGACGGGACTCTGGATCGTGAAGGTCGCCCGCGATATGAATCCGGAGAAGTTCGACTGGCGCCGCGAAACGTATGAGTTTGTCTCCGACCGGCTGGCGATCGACCTCCTGGCCGGAAGCGCACGCTATCGCGAACTGGTCGAGAGCGGCGGCAACATCGACGAGTGGGTCGCCGAGTGGAAAGAGCCGCTTGGCAGGTTCTCGAACGCGCGCGAAGAGTTTCTGTTGTACTGAGTAACGAGGTCTCGCGGTTGCGTGGTCTCGGGTCCCGGGGTCCCGGGGTGTATACCACCGCGTAACTGCGAGACCGCGAGACCGCGCAACCGCATGATCGACATCCTCTACGAAGACGACGCCCTCCTGTTCGTCAACAAACCGGCAGGCATCGTCGTTCAGCGAGGGTACGACGCCGAGGAGCCGGTGTTGTTCGAGTTGGCAGCGCAGCACAGCCAGCCGCTTTTCCTGATGCAGCGGCTCGACCGCGGTACGAGCGGAGTAATGTTCTTTTCGAAACTGGCTTCGATCAACGCCAACCTGACCCGCCAGTTCGAGGGGAAGCGAATTCGCAAACGGTATCTGGCGCTTTGTGAGGGAGAGCTCGGAGAGCGTCAGACCATCGACGCGCCGCTCATACGCATCGGGCCCATTTCGTTCGGCGTAGGCGACGGGGGCAAGCGCGCCATCACCATCGTCACACCGCTGCGCGCCACGAAGTCAGGCTCGCTCATTGCCGTCGACCTTCTGACCGGACGCACGCACCAGATCCGGGTTCATCTGGCGGCGATCGGGCATCCTCTGGCTGGTGATTGGTTGTACGGGCAGCGCAATGAAGTACGGCCGATGTTGCACGCACGAGAGCTATCGATGACGCATCCATTGACGAATGAGCCACTTCGAGTCGGCGCAGCGGTGCCGGACGACTTTTGTCAGACAGCCGAGGAGCGCGGCATTGTGTCCCGGCACGAGGACATCATCACCCTTTGCGAGTCACGGCTAACTTATTGAATTTGCTAGAATAATGACTCGTCTGACCCCGTTACGCCAGACACTGGAGTACATCATGAGATTTTCGGCCAGGATGGCACTGCTGCTCGTGTTTGTGCCTCTCGTCGCTTCGGCCCAGTTCAAGGACCTCGATGTGGCGATGTCGAACCTGAAGCGCGGATTCAGCAGCGGCGATCCGCAGGCAATCGTGGCTGGAATGGCTACGGGAGACAAGGTGATGCTGCAGTTTCCGGGTCTCATCGATCAAAGCGGATTCTTCGGCCGTGATCAAGCCTCGTATCTGCTAGACGGTCTCTTCAGCAAAGTCCATCCGACCGCTTTCGATGAGCAGAACGCGACGAAAAAGAGCGCCGAGGCGCAATACCACATCACCGCGACTTGGACGATTCAGAACGCCGGCAAGCGGGAGACGCGCGAGCTCTACATCACGCTCCGTCAGACGGCCGACAATCAATGGTCGGTGGTCTCGATCCGGTCGGCGGGAAAGTGAGTAGGAGCAGTGGATTAGCGGATTAAGAGGACCAGGGGATCAACGGACAGGTCGATCAGGGACTCAGACTACGGTCACAATCTGCGAATCACGAATCCACCGATCCACGGCACCTTTATGCGGCTTCGCGTTTCACGGGTAGCCAGCACGACCGCCGCGCGCGCCGCGGCGGCCTTTCTTTTGCTCGCGGGCATTGCCTGGCTGACGATGCAGGTGATGGTGGCGCGGATCGGGCACGAGTTCGATGCCCGCTCCACCCGTCACCTGGTCGGCGAAGTGGCGAGCATTCGGCACGATGTGGCTCGCACCGAGACGCAACTCGATGCCGCTGTCGACAGCGTCGCGGCCAAACTGACCGCCAACCCCACCGCCACACGCGCGGCGATGTTCGCAATGCTGCGTGGCCAGCCAGCCGGAGTACGGCAGGGCATCCGCATCGTCGCGCCGAACGGGGACGCCATCGCATGGTGGGGAGAAGACCTCCGCACACCGGGATCGACCAGCTACGAGTTCGACGCCACGAATCTCTACATCATCCGCACGCGGCCGCTGCCGAATCCGGCCGTCTCGGTACAGGCGTTCGAGCGTGTTCCAAACCAGCCGTTGCGGCCCGGACTCTTCGATCTCGACGACGACGACTGGGTGAACGGGACGATGTTCCATGCCGGCGTGCTGCGGCAGGAGCGCGGCTCACGGCGCTTCGTCGTGGAGCGCCGCCCATCGGCAACACTCTGGATCGACGTCACACCGCGAGCCAAAGCGGAGGTCATCGACTCCGCCCGCGCCATCGGCAACGACATCGCATCGATCCTTCTTGCGCTGGCGGTGCTCGGGTTGTGGTGGGGGGTGGCGGGTGGGGTGTGGGGTGTAGGAGAAAAGAAACGAGACGACGATGATTCGTTGCAGCTCCCGACTGACAGCGACCCTGCGCTGCCACGCGCAGCCGCAGGCAGCCGCTCCTTGCTCCCACACCCCACACCCCACACCCCACACCCCGCCCTCACCATCCTCCTCATCGTAGCTGCCCGCATCACCCTGTTGCCGATGCGCGTCGATGAGGATCCGTGGCAGCTCTTCCGCTTCGATCTCTTCGGCTCGGCCCTGCTCGGGCCCTTCAGCCGCTCGCCCTTCGATCTGCTCGTCAGCGCTGCCGCTATTTTCGGGATCGTCCTGGCGCTGACACGGAAACGCGGCACCTCGATGCCGACACAGATCGTCCGCTCGATCATTGGGGCGATCGCCGCGCTCGGCTACATGGCGCTCGTACGAAATCTAGTCGACAACTCGCGCATCTCCGCGGTGCCTGACCACATCCTCCCTGTTTCCGCCGCGCAAGCCGTGCTCCTCGGCGCGCTGCTTCTGCTCGGTTTCGCGTTGCTGCGGATTACGCGGCATGAAGCGTCGCGAGGAGCGACGCTTCTAGGCATCGCCGTCATCGTCATTCCCATCATCATCACCGGGGTGAACCTGCCCTACGCGCCCAAGCGTGCCTTCTTCTGGATTGCCGGGGCCGTTGTGATCTCGCTGCTCATCCACGCGCTGACGACCAATTTCACTCTGCGCGCTCTCGGAACCGCCTTGCTGATGGTGCTGACGGTATACATGCCTTTGCAGCTCTTCGAGCGCTCCAGCGCGCGGCACTTCATCGCCGACACCTACGCGCCGCTCGTCGTCCGCGAGGCAAGCCAGCTCCGGACGATGATCGAAGACACGCTGCACAACGAGTTCTCGACCATGGAGCTGAGCTCCATTCTTCCGGACGACTACCGGAAGATGAATCTCGAGGATCTGGCATATGAGCTCTGGCTGCGGAGCGATCTATCGAAATGGCGCGTGCCGGCGGTGATCACGGTCCACGACATTTTCGACCACCCGCTCAGCCGGTTCGGCGTCGGACTTCCTCAGTTCAGCGAGCGGCGGCGGGAGACGGGTGGCGAGGTCCTGCAGATCGGCAACGTGACCCGCGTCCTGATCCACCACGATTTCGATCTCACCATCGGCGGCATCCCTGTGGCCGAGGGGAGCGTCCATGTGGTCAACCCTGCCGACCCAGGGGCCACGACCTTTGCGGATGTCTACCGCGACTTCTTCGAGCCGTCGGTCGACGACACGGTTACCGGCCTGCAGCCGCAGCGTGAGATCGTCGTCTACGATCACAACGGCAATGCCCATGGCACGACAACCGTGCGCCTGCCCCAAAGCCCGGCCTCCTATTTCGCTTCCCTGAAGCCGGGCTACGGCATCTGGATCGAGGAGAACGAAGGGGCTGGGTCGGCGGTCTACCTACGCCGCACCGAAGACGCGCTCTACGCCTTTCCGCTGCAGGTACCGACACGCGGGCAGCAGGTCAGGCGCGCCGGCGGTGTTGCCATCTGGGCCATCACCATGGTTCTCATCGTAATGCTGACGCGTTCCCTGCCGGTCATCGCCGCGGTGATCCGCGCCCCGCGAAACATCGACTTCCGGACGCGCACCTCGCTCTACCTGACCGCCGTCGTCATTCTTCCGCTCATCGTCTTCGTCCTTTTCGTCCGGGCGTACCTGGCCAACCGGCTGGAGGCGGAGTATCTCGACCGCGGCCAGACCGCGCTCAATGCCGCCGAGCGGGTGATCGAGGACTACCTGGCCTCAACGACGTCGACGGCACATCCGGAACAGGTGCTGGACGACGACGTCCTGAGCTGGCTGGCGCGCGTCATCGGCCACGACCTGCACCTCTATCGCGACGACATGCTGATCGCGTCGAGCCGCCGCGACCTCTTCGCCGCGCGCGTCGAATCGCAGCGGCTGCCCGGCGACATCTACGTGAACATCGTCGTCGACGGGAAGCAGTTGGCCACGCGCAATTCGGGTGCGGCTCATTTCATCGAGATCTATTCGCCGATCAACCTCGTGCGCGGACAGAACTACACGATGGCACTCCCGCTCATCGTGCAGGGACGCCAGATCGAGGCGCAGGTCAACGATCTGGCCACGACGATCTACATGCTGCTGATCTTCATCGTTCTGGCGGCGATCTTCGTGGCCTATGTGGCGGCGCGCAGCGTCACGCGTCCCGTGCAGGCGCTCGTGGGTGGCGCGCGGGCGGTGATCCGCGGCGATTACGAGATGAACCTCCCCGTCCCTTCCGATCCCGACCTCGGCCTGCTGGTTACGACGTTCCGCGACATGGCCCAGTCGATCCGGCGGCAGCAGAACGACCTTCGCCACGAACGCGATCGCCTGCAGACGCTGCTCGAAAACATCAACGCTGCCGTCGTTGTCCTTGACGGACAGATGAACGTCTCCTCGACGAATGTTGGAGCGCGGAGGCTGTTCGGCGAGGCCATCGCATTTCATGAGGAGGTGCGCGACTTCCTGGCCGCGCATCGCCATCGCCGCGCCGAGGCCAAAGAGATCGAGCTCATTGTGGACGGTAACGCCCGGACGTTCCGCGTCTCCATCGTCCCGCTTCCCGGAAGCGACGAGGAGATGCTTATCGCCGAAGACGTGACCGAGATCCTCCGCTCGAACCGGCTCGAAGCGTGGGGAGAGATGGCGCGTCAGGTGGCCCACGAGATCAAGAACCCTCTGACGCCGATCCAGCTCACGGCCGAGCATCTGCGCGAGGTGGCCGGCAAGGACGATCCGAACCTGGCCGGGGTGGTGCTGTCGGGGGTCGACAACATCCTGCGCCAGGTCGTCACGCTGCGCGAAACGTCGAAGGAGTTCAGCGACTACGCTTCCCTGCGCACCGTACAGCGCAAGCCGCTGCCGCTGCGGAAACTGCTGGAGGAGATCGCCTCCAGCTACGCGACGAGCGGGGAGCGCGGCATCGACTTCCGCGCCGACATCGAACCATCGACGCCGGAGACGTTTTCCGGCGATGCCCGCCTGCTCCGCGGAGCGATCGCGAACCTGATCGAGAACGCCTTCCAGGCCACGCCCGGCGGCCGCGTCCGCCTGGCCAGCTACGGAATCGATTCGAAGGTCGTCGTCTCCGTCGATGACGATGGCCCAGGCGTTGCCCCGGAGCTCCTTCCCAAGATCTTCGATCCCTACTTCTCCACCAAGACCTCCGGCACCGGCCTCGGCCTTGCCATCGCACGCAAAGCGATCGAAGAGCACGGCGGCTCAGTACACGCCGAGAATCTGAATCCGGGATTTCGGATTTCGCTGGAGCTGCCGGTGCGGTAGCGCGGTTGCGCGGTTGCGCGGTCTCGGGGTTGCGGGGTCGCGCGGTTGCTAGGTTTCTGGGTTGCTGAGTTGCTGAGTAGGGCAGTATTTCGCGTTACAAGCCTTGCAACCCTGCAACCCCAACCACTGAGACCGCGAGACTCCGCAACCGCGCTACCGCGCAACCGCGTTCCGAATAAACTGCAAAACTCACTCGTTACAAACACACCTCCATGAACAAGCTCCTCCTCCTTGTCCTGACGACGGCATTCACATTTGGCGCGACGCTGGCGCAGGGTGAGGGGGCGGCGGATGAGACGAGGATGACGCTGCGAGCGGAGTTCGTGCGCCTCGTCAATCACGACCGGGCCAGGTACGGTCTGCCGCCGGTGCAACTCGACGTGCAGTCGTCGGCCATGGCCGATGCCTACTGCCGCGCGCAGATCCGGAACGGCACGACCGGTCATTTCACAACGGATGGAGAGGCGCCGTACATGCGCTACTCCTTCGCCGGCGGCAACGACGGCCTCAGCGAGAACGCCGCCGCATGGTCGGCGAACTACAGCTTCAGCGACCGCGCGCTGTACGACATGATGCGGCGCTCCGAGGCTGCCATGATGGCCGAGGTTCCACCGCACGACGGCCACCGGCGCACCATCCTCGATCCGGCCGCCACGCACGTCGGGATCGGCCTGGCGTGGGAGCGAGGCGAGTTCCGGCTCACGCAGGAGTTCACCCGGCACTATCTCAACTGGATTCGCACTCTGCCGCGCAAGGCCACCGCGTGGGAGCCCGTCCTCTGCAGCGCCCGAGCCGTGAAAGGCTACGACGTCGAGGCGATCACGGTTCATCATGAGCCCGCTCCGCGGCCGATGGCGGCTGTCACGGCAAACGCCATTACCTCGTACATGCTGCCGGGCTCCCGGCACGAATACCTTCCCCGGCTCAAAGCGCGCTTCACGCGCCGGGTTGCGGGCGGCATCGAAGAGGTGAGCGAGGCATACAGCGATGGCAGCCACGGCGACTTCCAGGTCGCCCCTGACGGCAAGTTCTCCTTCGCTATTCCCCTTCCGGACGGCCCCGGCGTCTACACCGTCGTCGTCTGGGTCCGCCGCCACGGCACCACCGGCGATGCCATCCCGGCCAGCAACGTCTCGATCCGAGTCGACGAAGCCGCGCGGCCGAGGATCAGCGGGACGCGGTGAACTGATGCACTTCGCGCTGTTGTCGGTTGTCGGTGGTCAGTTACGCCGAACGAACATTCTTCTGACAACCCAAAACCGACAACCGACAACGCGCTGCGGTGCGCGAGCAGCAGTGCATCCGTATACTCACCCGCCATGTGCGGCATCAACGCAGTCTTCGCGTATCGCGACGCGGCGCCGGCGGTCGACCGTGATGAGGTGATCGCGACGCGGGAGTGCATGCACAGCCGCGGTCCGGACGCCGGCGACGCATGGTTCTCCGCGGATGGCCGCGTAGGGCTCGGCCACAGGCGGCTGGCCATCATCGATCTCTCTCCTGGCGGCGCACAGCCGAAGCATTTCGGAGAGTTGACGATCGTCTTCAACGGCGAGATCTACAACTACCGTGAGCTGCGCGCGCAGCTTGAAGCGCGCGGCAGGCGCTTCACATCGCAGTCGGATACGGAAGTGCTGCTGCAGCTCTACGACGAAAAGAAGGAGCAGATGCTCGGCGAGCTGCGCGGCATGTTCGCCTTCGCGCTCTGGGACGGCGCGCGGCGGCGAATGTTGCTGGCCCGCGATCCGTACGGCATCAAGCCCCTCTACTACGCCGACGACGGCGGGACGCTTCGCGCCGCCTCGCAGGTGCGTGCGCTGGCGGCGAGCGGGAAGGTCTCCCGGCAATTCGACCCCGCCGGTGCGGCCGGTTTCTTCCTGCGCGGCACCGTGCCGGAGCCGTTCACGATGTACCGCGCCATCCGCGCTCTGCCCGCCGGCTCGTATGCATATGTCGATGCCAACGGCGTCGGCGAGCCGGTGCAGTACTTTTCGATCGCCGCCACTCTGCGCGACGCTGTCGAGAGCGGCGGTCACTTCACCGAGGAGCAGCGGCGGGACATCGTCCACGACGCCGTGCTCGAATCGGTGCGCTATCACATGGTGGCCGACGTTCCCGTCGGAGCGTTTCTCTCCGCCGGGATCGACTCCACCGCCGTCGTCGCCCTTGCGCGCGAGAGCGGCGCGAGCGACCTGCAGACGATGACGCTTCGTTTCCAGGAGTACCGCGGACGCGTCAACGACGAAGCGCCGCTGGCGGCGCTCGTGGCGAAGCAATACGGCGTCCGCCACTCCATTCAGGAGCTGACGCTGGCCGGTTTCCGCGACGAGCTCCCGCGCATCTTCGCGGCCATGGACCAGCCCAGCGTCGATGGGCTCAACAGCTATTTCATCAGCAAGGCCGCGCACGACCTCGGCTTGAAGGTAGCCATGTCCGGCACCGGCGGCGACGAGCTGTTCGGCGGCTATACGTCATTCAAAGACATCCCGCGCTGGATGCCAGTGACCTCCGTTCTCGCGCGCGTTCCTCGGCTCGGCGACGCCGTGCATCGCATCAATGCCGCCCTGGCAAAACGCAGCCGCCACGTCAGCCCGAAGATGGGCGAGATCGTCCGCTACGGTGCCAGCTACGCCGGCGCCTATCTGGTCAAACGAGGCCGCTTTCTGGCCGCGGAACTCCCCTCCCTCCTCGGCGACGACATTGCGGCCGTGGGGCTGGCCCGTCTCGATCTGCTTCACCTCATCGAACGCACGGTGACTCCCGACCCCGGCAATCCCTTCGCCCGTGTGGCCGCTCTCGAATCGTCGCTTTACCTGCGCAACCAACTCCTGCGCGACATGGACTGGGCCTCGATGGCCCATTCGCTCGAAGTACGCGTGCCGCTCGTCGATGCGCATCTCCTCCGTAAGATCGCGCCGGCGCTCGTCACCCGGCGCGAGCGCGGCAAACAGCTCCTCGCCGCAGCCGCCCGTCCAGCGCTTCCCGTCGAAGTTCGCCAACGTCGTAAGACCGGATTTACGCTGCCGATCAAGGAGTGGCTGACGCAAGAGTCCGATGGCCGAGTCGAGTTCGGCAAGCGGAGCTGGGCTCGAAAGGTGTACGAGGTGATGTTCGGGGAGGGGCGGGGGTATTGGTAGCGCTTGTGACCGCAGGAAGCGCGGCTACGCCGCCGGCACAGACAACTCGCGCCGCTTCTCCTCGCGGGTGCGAGGCGGCGCAGGCCGTCGCCTCAGCGTGTCTTTCTCATGACCAGGATGCGTTCGTGCTTCGTCGTCCTGGTCTTCCTGCGGGAGCGTCGGTCGTCGGGAATGATGTCGTCGTGAATCTCTTCCGTCCGAAGGTCACCACTCGTAACCAGAGCAGCCAACTCTGAAAGGATTTCAGCCGTGCGGCGGAGTTTGCCGTCACGTTCGACATCGCCGAGAACGAGAATGCAGTAACCGCCGGCTTTCAGAACGCGATTCATCTCGCGCAGGCATTCGGTCATCTGCGGTAGATAGACTTTCTCCGATGCCGTCAGTTCGCCATCGAGCCGCTTCCAGTCCTCGCATCCAAGGAACCAAAGCCGCAGGCGGTTATCGCGCGCGTAGTCCAAGGCTCCGAAGTATGGCGGACTCGAAACGATCGCGTCTACGCCGCCGGCGGCGATCGGCAGGTCTGCCGCGTTCCGTTGCCATACCTCGTAAGACCGGCGCGACCAGTCAGACGGCAGGCCGGCATTTCGATATGCACGTTTCACCTTTGCGAGGAGGCGCGTGCGCACGTCGCGATAGCGGTACATCTCCGGGAAAACGTCAGGCGGGTACTTTGCCTTTCGCAGGTAGGGGACAAGATGGCTCGCCGGATACGAGAGGAACCCTGGGCGCACGTGCTGGAGAATACCCATCATGCACGCCGTCAGGAACGAATCGCGTCGCGCGCGCAACACATCGAACGCGGAGACTATCTCGCGCATCGTGTCCTGGTGAAAGAACTCTAGAATCCACTGCGGCACTTGCGAAACGTCGGCGTGGGGTGCATCGCGCTCGATAGCAGCGATCACTTCCTCGGCGTGACGCATGGCCGTGCGGGATGTAGCCGGCGCTTCCAGCTTGCCACGCGTCAGGAGTGCGGCGTACGGGCTCAAGTCGTTCGCGTACGCGACGCGGCCGGCAAGTAAGGCTTCTAGCGGGACGACGCCCGATCCGCAGAATGGGTCGAGCACCACATCGCCAGGCTCAGAAAAAACCTCGATGAGCGAGCGAGCCATGCCAGACTTGAGTTTTCCAACGTACGGGGATAGCTGCTGGAGCGTGCTTTCGCGACCGTTGAACGATCCGCTCCAAGCCTGAGTATCAAGAAGCTGCGGTTCTTTTTTAAGTGAGAGCTGAGTCATCGCCCCTCGAAAGTGCAGCTAAAAGATTGATGTTAAATCATACTCGGATATGGTGTGATATGTGAGAAAATTCGTGAACCGTGACACGCCAATTCGATGAAACGATGGATAACTCCATCCTCGCTTTCAACGACTGGTACGCATCGCTGCGGCCCCGACGTGGCGGCGAACCACCACGGACTGCCATCGGTACCGGCCTGGTCGTGCTGGACTTTTTCGCGGAACATTTCCCGCTCCTGCCGGAACACTATCTCACTGCCGGGGGTCAAGTCCGCTCGCTGAATGGTACGACCGTCGCGCGTATTCTCTCGCGCTTCGGCGAGAACCGCGTCTTCTCTCGTGAAGGTGGTCGTACGTCGCGCGGCGCTCGAACTTTCGCGGAGAGCCTGAGCGCGAAGCTCAACGAAGTTCCACATATGGGAGAATTGACGGCGGACGAGCGGAAATCGATTGCGGAAGAACTCCAACGCCGATTGGCGGAGCGCGCTACGATCCACTACCTCAACCGCAGCCGCTTGTCTGTCGAGATAAGTCTCACAAAACCGACTGCGGACATCGTGGCAGATATTCTCGCCGCAGCAGCACAGAAAAACATCGCCGGCGCCGTCGCTCAGCATTTAGTCGGCGCAAAGCTCGCGCTGCGATATCCCGCCCATGACATCCCCAATCACTCGTACACGACCGCGGATCAGCAACTCGGCCGGCCTGGCGATTTCTTCATCGGCGATACCGCCATGCATGTTACGGTCGCTCCGATGGAGCAACTGCTCGAACGATGCAGGGCGAACCTGCGAGCTGGTCATCGCGCGTTGCTTATCGTGCCTTCCGGGCGGTTGGAGGCGACCAGGCAGCTTGCAGAAATTGCCGGACTCCACGACCGTCTTGGCATCGCCGACGTGGAGACGTTCGTGGGCCAGAACGTTGAAGAACTGGCAGGATTCGCTCGGGATGGCGTACGGGAGCAGATTCGCGAACTGCTCAGGATCTATAACGAACGCGTGCAGGCCGTCGAGACGGACCCTGGACTCCTCATCGAGATCCCCGAAATCTGAATCTGCCGATCCGGACCTCCATGTCGCGGGCCGTCCCGCAAACTTGTCACCACCGATCCCTCAAACTGACCCACTACCGACAAAGTGTCTGTTCTGTGTCACATCAAGGCAGCGTTTGTGGCATGGCACAGACACTCCTGTCCGTGCTCCTGACAGATTCATATTCTACCCCCTTGCATTCGCTCGACCCTTTCCCCCGTATATAGCCTCAGATGAGCGCCACCGCCCCACTCCTCTTCGGCACCCTGGATACGACGCTGCAACGGGCCGCGGCCGGCGATCATGAGTCGTTCGCGGGGCTGATTCGCGAACACCAGGACATGGTCTTCAGCATCGCATGGACCTTCCTCCACGACCGTGACCGCGCCGAGGAGATCGCCCAGGAGGTATTCCTGCAGTTGTACCGGACGCTCGGTGAGATCGAGTCGGCGGCACATCTCACGTTCTGGCTGCGGCGCGTGACCGCCAACCGCTGCATCGACGAATCGCGGCGCGGACGCTGGCGTATCGTCACGCTCGACGAGGCCTCGGACGTGGCCGGTCACGCCGACGAATCCGATCCACTCCTCGGCCGGAAGGTACGGCAGATGCTGCAGCGTCTGCCGGCACCGCAACGGCTGGCCATCACCATGCGCTACCAGGAGGGGCTCGAGCCCTCCGAGATCGGAGCGGTCCTGGATATCCCGCTCAACACCGTCAAGAGTCATCTCCGGCGCGGCCTGTCGGCGCTTCGGGAATGGCTGGGAGTGACATCATGAACCTCGACCACGAATTGAATCGAGTGCTGGCGCGGACGTCCGCGCCGGACGGTTTCGCCGGCCGGGTCGTGGCCCGCCTCGGCGACGCAAACGCACCGCGGCACTGGCACTGGCCGGCCGCATCAACCCTGCGGCGTCTCGCCGCGGCTGTAGCACTCACCGTGGCCCTTGGCGGTCTGACCGCGCATCAGATCATCGAGCACCGCCGCACCGAAGGCGAGCACGCGCGCCGCGAGCTCATGACCGCGCTTCATATCGCCAGCGCCAAGATGCGCGTGGCCCAGCGCGCCGTCGCACACGACTGACAACCATGAAAGGACCAACCATGACCCGTTTCCTCATCAGTTTGATGCTCACCATCATCGCCAGCGCCGCCGTTCCGTTCACCGCAGCGGCGCAGGGCACCCGACTCAATCTCGATCTTCCCGACATGGCCGCGAAAGCCACGGAAACCGTCGACGTCACCCTCGACGGACCCATGCTCCGCCTGGCCGGCAAGTTCCTCTCCAGCACCGACGCCGACGAGCGCGTTGCCAAGGAGATGATCAACGGCCTTACCGGCATCTACGTTCGCAGCTACGAGTTCGAGCACGAAGGCGAATACGACAAAACGCAGGCCGAGCGCATCCGCACACAGCTTGGACCGACGTGGAAGAAGATCGTCAAAGTGGCCAGCCGCACGAAGGAAGACGTCGATATCTACGTCGACACGCGCGGCGATGCCGTGGCCGGACTTCTGATCATCTCGGCAGAACCTAAAGAGTTCACCGTCGTAAACATCGTCGGGCCGGTCGATATCGAGAAACTGGCCGGCCTGGAAGGTCAGTTCGGCATCCCGCACATCTCCCGCGATCTCAAGGACAAGCATGGGAAGAAGGAAGATCATCATGAATGACCGCCGCCGCGTGGTTCTGTTTGTCGCGATCATGAGCGTCTTCGCCCTTGGCGCCACGCCGGCGCGCGCGAATTTCGACGACATCGTTCGCGCCGTCGAGTCGCGCTATCAGGTCCACCACACCTACATCCCGCTCTTCGGCCTGGTCCGTTTCGCCCTCTGGATGACCCGGCCGGGCGGCGTATCGGATGTGCAACTGGCGACGTTCGAACATGCCCATTTCGACGATCTCCAGGGCTTGGCCGAGATCGTCCGCCGAAACGCCGGGGAGCCGATGCAGCCTCTCGTGCAGACGCGCTCGAACCGCACCGGCGAGACGACGCTGATCTACGCCCACCCCGTCGACAAGGACCGCGTGGCCCTGCTCGTCTTCGCCCACGACCACAGCGATACGACGATCGTCCGCGTCGTCGTATCGATGACGAAGCTCAGCGAGACGATGAACCATCCGCATCACGTGGTGGCGAGTCTGGAGTAGCGGCGCCTTCGGCGCGTTGTCTGCGCTTCGCGCGTTGTCGGTTGGCTGTCGGATCGGTTGATGTGGCACTCGCGCGCATTTGCACGCCGGAGGCGTGGCGTAGATTAGCCGGTGGCAAGCGCCGAAGGCGCGCCGCCACCGGTTAGGGATCGACGTCATCACCGACCCTGGAAGGGTCGCGGACGGTGCTCGCGGTGTCGATACGCCGAGCCTTCCGGCACCCGGGGTTCGCGTACTGTCAGATCCGTAGCCGGTGGCGGCGCGTCCTTGGGCGCTTGCCACCGGATAATCTACGGAACGCCTCCGGCGTGCTGCACCTCGCATCGCTTCGTCGTGAGCAGAACGCGCGACGTCAACTGAATAACGGACAACCGATAACCGACAACCGACAACGCGCGAAGCGCAATAATGGCGCGTGACCTTCTTGATCTACGGCGCCAACGGGTACACCGGCGAACTGATCGCGCGCGAGGCTGTCCGGCGGGGACTCCGGCCGATTCTCTCCGGACGCAGCGCGGAAAGACTCGCGCCGCTGGCGAAAGACCTCGGGCTGGAAGCGCGCGCCTTTCCGCTTGACCAGCCCAACCTCGCCGGCGTCGATGCCGTCCTCCACTGCGCCGGTCCGTTCGTCCACACAAGCGCGCCGATGGTGCGGGCCTGCATCGACGCGGGCGCGCACTATCTCGACATCACCGGCGAGATCGCTGTCTTCGAAGCGATCATGGCCATGAACGATGCCGCCGTACGAGGCGGCGTCACCGTCATCCCTGGCGTCGGCTTCGACGTCGTCCCCACCGACTGCCTGGCCGCCATGCTGGCCGCGCGCCTCCCCGGTGCCACCGAGCTCGAGCTGGCGTTCTACTCACCTGGCGCGGAGCTCAGCCGCGGAACGCTCAAGACGATGATCGAAGGCATCGGCGAAGGGGGCGCCATCCGCCGTGACGGCAGGATCATTCGCGTCCCGCCAGCGTATGCCATGCGCGAGATCCCGTTCTCTTGCGGCCCGCGGATGGCCATGACCATCCCCTGGGGCGACGTTTCCACCGCCTTTCACACCACCGGCATCCCGAACATCCGCGTCTACACCGCAGCCTCGCCGAAGTCGGTCGCCCGGATGCGGCGCATCCGCTCAATCCTGCCGATCCTGGGCATCACCCCGATCAAACGCCTGCTCCAGGCCTTCGTGAATCGCCGTACCGGCCCAGGCGCCGAGCAGCGCGCCAGCGGACGGACTTACCTGTGGGGCCGCGTCACCGATGGCAAGTCTGATGTCACGATGACCATGACTACCCCGGAGGGCTACGCCTTCACCGTGATCAGCGCACTCGCCGCCGTCGAACGGCTGCTGGCTTCGCCGAAACGGCCGGGCAGCTTCACCCCAGCCAAATTCTTCGGCGCGGAATTCGTGACATCCCTTCCGGGTGTTGAACTGACGTGAGACGCCGCCTCCTCCCCTTCTACGTCGCCTTTATCGTCCTCATCGCCGCCTCGTTCTTCTGGCAGATGATGCACGGGACTTGTCCCGTGCCTTAGCTCGCGGCCGGAGCGCTGGCGTCTCGCCGGCGGCTCCGTCACCTACACCGCCGTCGCCAGGAACCTCGGCTTCTGCCGCGCCTTCGCCGCCTGCTCGAACGCATACGCGTACTTGATCAACGCCGGCTCGCTCCACGCGCCGGCGAAGAACGAGATGCCGACCGGCAGGCCGAACGCCAACCCTGCCGGCAGAGTGATGTGCGGATATCCCGCCACCGCCGAGGCGGATGAATAGCCGCCCGTGAAATGGTCGCCGGTCACCAGATCCGTGGCCCAGACCGGGCCGCCGGTCGGGGCGATGATGGCGTCGACCTTGTGTTTCGCCAGCGTGGCGTCGATCCCCTCGGTGCGCGACAGGCGATGGTTCTTCGCAAGCGCGTCGCGGTACTTCTTCTCCGTCAGCGGCCCGCGTTTCTCCGACTGCTCGAAGATCTCCTGGCCGAAGTACGGCATCTCCTGGGCGCGATGCTCTTCGTTGAATTTGATCAGGTCCGCCAGCGTGCGGCTCTTCACGGCCGCGGGGGCATCGGCCAGGTACTTGTTGATGTCGGTCTTGAACTCGTACTGCAGCACGTCGTTCTCGGTCGCGTCGAACTTGCCGTTCGTCTTGATGTCGGCAGGATCGACGATCGTCGCGCCCAGGCTCTTGATCAACTCGATGGCATCCTTCATCAACCGGTCCGTGGCGTCGTTGAAACCGAAATACTGCCGGGCCACGCCGATGCGCGCCCCTTTGAGGCCGCCGGCATCGAGGAAGCGCGTGTAGTCGGCATGTCCCTTCGTACGGCTGGCCTGCGTGATCGGATCGCGCTCGTCGGCGCCGGTCAGGATGCCGAGGAGGATGGCCGCGTCGCGAACGGTACGGGCCATCGGACCGGACGTGTCCTGGCTGTGGGCGATGGGGATGATGCCGGCGCGGCTGATGAGACCGAGCGTCGGCTTGATACCGACGAGGCCCGACGCCGAGGAGGGACAGACCACCGAGCCGTCGGTCTCCGTGCCGATGCCGATCGCTGCCAGGTTCGCCGAGACCGCCGCGCCGGTGCCGGAGCTCGATCCGCAGGCATTGCGATCGAGCACGTAGGGATTGTGCGTCAGCCCGCCGCGGCCGCTCCAGCCGCTCGTCGAGTGCGTCGACCGGAAGTTCGCCCATTCGCTGAGATTGGTCTTGCCGAGGATCACCGCCCCGGCCTCGCGCAGGCGCGACACCACGAAGGCGTCGCGCGCGGCGTGGTTCTCCGCCAGTGCCAGCGAGCCGGCCGAGGTGGCCATCCGATCGGCTGTGTCGATGTTGTCTTTGATGACGACCGGAATGCCGTGCATCAGCCCGCGGACGTGACCGGCCTTCCGCTCGCGGTCCATGGCGTCGGCGATAGCCAGCGCCTCGGGATTGAGCTCGATGATGGCGTTGATGGCTGGTCCGTGTTTATCGATGGCCTCGATCCTGCCGAGGTATCCCTCGGCGATCGAGCGCGCCGTCCAGCGCCCGCTCTTCATCCCATCCTGCAAGCCGTCGAGCGTGATCTCCTCGAGATCCGGGGTCACCGCGGCCGTCTGCGCGGCCGCGCTCAGTGGCTTTGCCAGCGCCAGCGCCGAACCGAGCGCCGCCAGCTCCAGGAAGTGTCTCCGATTGACTCCGCCGCCGTCGTTCTCATTTCGCATGCGCGCCATGATACCGGGCTCAACGCGGTGGTGGTGGAGGCGTCTAAAGCCTGAAGTTGATCATGAGATCAAAGGCGACTTCCACCGGCTGTCCGTCGAGGGTTCCCGGCTTGAAGGTCCATTGCTTCACAGCGTCGACTGCGGCTTCATCGAGACCTCGTGGCAGGTGCTTGAGCACCGAGACGCTTTTCACGACGCCGTCACGAGTCACGATCGCTTCGACAGTCACGATACCGCTCACGCGCGCTTTGCGAGCATCTTCTGGGTACACAGGGTCCGGGCGATGCATAACGACCGGGGCCTTGACGTCGCCTCCCACCCGTAGCACACCGGCGTCCGTTCTCGTGATTGCCTTCTGTGGCCCCGTCGACCAGGAGACCTGAATCAGGTCAATGATTTCCTGGCCCTTCTCGATCTCGACGTTGGCAATCAGGCGGCCCGTGTCACCGACCTCGACGCGCAGGTGCAGATCGCGCACATCGAGCTGTGTCGCCGCGAGTAGTCCCCGCTTTGCCGTCAACTGCGGTGAAGCCAGCACCTCGCCTGTGGCAAGGTCCGTGATCTTCAAGTCGTAGCGAACGTCGATGCCCTCCAGTGGGACCACGTCGACCGTCACTGCGTGTTGCAACGAACGCGCTTCGTAGGAGGCCGCGTGCGCGGCAACCGTCAGTGCCAGAACAAAAATGACGAAGAAAAAGCGACGCACGGCCGTACCTCCGGCGCGGATTGTACGTCGTCGAACGCGCGCGAAGGGGACGGATGGCTCGGCGATCGTAGTGAACGTAGCCGAATCAACGTTCACGCTAGCGTTCTCAGGTTCGATTCGTTCCCTCGTCACGATCCACCGCCGGGCAGGGACGCCCGGCGGGAGCAGGCGGGACGCCTGCTCTCCTGGGGCGGCCAGCGCGAGATTCGAGCCGCTTCACGGAATTCAAGGTGCCCGCAGAGGACGTTCCAGGCGTCGCACTGCAACCTTCCAGTCGTCCGATCGCAACGTTCCGTTGAGGCCATCGGAACGTTGTATCCCCCTCATCGCAACGTGCCGTTGAGGTCATCGGAACGTTGTAGTCGCCGACTACAACGTTGTAGTCGGCGAGTGAAGCGTTGCAGCTGGCCAGCGGGTGTTGGTGACAGCCTCTCCAATGCTCCCGTAAGCCGTTATTCCCCTTATGTTTGCGTCCCCATGGCTCGGGTTGTGACAGCGGGTTGCTGACCTCTCCAGGCTGCAACGCATACCAAAACTGGTGGGAAACGAGGCATCGCTTCCTCGACGCGCATTTTTGTCGGTGTTCGCGGACGGGTGCGTGCGCGTCGGGGCTTCGTCACAGGTTTCGCGAGCTCGGCGGGCGGGACGCCCGCGCTCCCAGCGCTGCGCCACAACCGACAATGAGGCCGAAGACTATCGACACCGGCGTTGCGCCACGCCTTCCTGGACTGCGGGCGTCCCGTCTGCCGATCTCGCAGGGTCTGGAAGCAAGTCCACGAACACTCCGAAGCTCGCTGGGCGGGAATCCCGCGCTAACGATCGCTCAGGCGGGCGTATGCTTTCGCGCGCACCTCTTCCCAGGGGATCGTCTTCACTTCGTCGCTTTCGATCTGCCGCACGCGCCGCTCGATTTCCTCATCCCACGCGGCCTCGACATCTTCATCGCATTCACTCATCCGGCTCGCCCTTCTCTTCGTCGAGACTGACGTCGTCAGGATCAACCTCCATGAGCACACCATCGCGAACGATCACCAGTTTGGTCCCGGTTTTCCGGGCAATCTCGCGCGCATGATCCGCGGCGCGTCGCAACGCTCGGGGTGCGGCCTGCATATCGGCGTCAGGCAGCTTCGATTCCAGTGTGCTCTTCATCGATTGTTCCCCTCCTCCAGCAGCCGTGGCGGCCATATGCTGTTCTCGAACCACTGCCAATAGTCGACGCGCCGCCGGTAGACATCGAGAAAGTTTCGCATACCGCTATCGAATCTCCTTCGAATGACGTCCGGAGGAACGCTGTGTCCTCCCTGACGCGCGCGAGTCATCACGCGGGAAATCGCTTCTTCAACCGAGTCGAGCGAGAGAAAGATCAACTTTACCGTGAAGCCTTGCGCGCGCCAGGAATCGATGCGACGCAAGTATGTGTGCCCCGACAGGGTTGTCTCGAAGGCGAAGCTCCGTCCGGCCGCGGCATGACGGTCGATCTCCGCCAGCATCATCCGGCCGGCGCGAAAGGCGGCCGCGTAGGGATCGAACGGCGACAAGCCGGCGGCGATCAGATCCGCGTTGACAAAGACCGGAACTCCCGCCTCGGCAGGCAGAAACGTCCACGCGAAGGTGGTCTTCCCAGCGCCGTTTGGTCCGGCGAAAATGATGACCTTCTTGTCGTCCGTCATACCGCGTTCCGCCGATCACGTATACAGGTTGTCGTGATCGATGGGAAGCCGGCAGCGACGACGTCTGGAAGCGAAACCCTACCTCCCCCCGAAGAACACCGGATCCCCTGACCCGTTATCGACGATCGACCCATACGCGAATAGCGCCGGCGCGTCGTCCGTGTGTGCGAGAAGCGTCAGCGTTCCGGCGTGCGGCGTGTCGGCACTGGGGAAGAGAGCTCCGACCGCGTACTGCACCTGCGAGCGAGGGGCGAGGCTGACCTGCGCCGTGCCGATCACGGTTCCGTCGGCGGACAGCAGCGTCGTCGTTACGGTGATCGCGGCATCGCTGCCGTTGACGAAGCCGACGTTCGAGCGGAACGACGAATCGGAGCGAAGGCCCGGCACGATCGAGTCGTTCGCAAACGACGTCACCGGATCGATTGACTGACCGTATGTTCCGCCGCCCTCGGCAGTGGTGTAGGTGCGGCTGGCCACGATCGGGCCGGAGGTGGTGGTCCACGACACCTGCAGTGCGCCGCTGCCGGAGGAGACACCCATGACCTGGGCGATGTCGGGAATGACGAGCGTGCGCGACGGCGGCAGCGTCACGCTGCTCGACACCGCGTTGCGATTGTCCTGACCGGCGGCAAGGTAGCGGAGCCTGATCGTCATTGTGGCCAGGCCGGGATTGAAGAGCGTGATGTCACTGCGCCAGAACGTACCGGCGATGCCGGGCGCGCGGCCGACCGCGGGGATCGTCAGCTCCGAAACGACCGGCGCGGGGACGGCCTGGATGTAGACGGGATCCTGCGTACGGTTGTCGATCACCGAGCCGTACGCGCTGACGGCGTTCGCCGTCGCGGCGTCGACGCGCATCGAGAGGGCGGCGTAGGACTGGCCGTTCACGGTCGGAAAAAATGATCCTAGCGACGATTGCTGGAAGCTGTTCCCGGGCAACGTCAATGCGGTGGTGGCGATCACGTTCCCGTTCGTGTCGTAGAGCGTCAGGCCGGCGCCGACCGGTGCGGGGCCGCGGTTGACAAGTCCGACGTTGGTGCGGAAATTCGCGTCCGACTCCAGGCCGGTCATCAGGAGCGTCGCCGTCAAGTCGTCGCTGATGACGTTGGGGACGGACTGGCCGTAGGTGCCGGCCGAGCCTGTCGTGAAGGTGCGGCTCGTCACGCGGATGGCCGGCGTCGACGCCGCGCTCGACGCCTCGATGGCGATTGCACCGGAGCCGGCGGAGAGGCCAAAGAGATCATTGAGCGCATTTGTGAAGGTCACCGACTGATTGGCGTTGAGGAAAAGGGGATAGGTGATCACCGTCCCGCCTCCGCCGGGGATGAATGTGAACTGGCCGCTGGCCGCCTCGCTCCCCCCGTTGAAGAGAGTCAGCTCGGTGCGCCAGACCGATCCGCCGATGCCGTTCGTCTGCGCGGCGGCCGAGACGAGCGAGCGGTACACCGTCGGGACGATGACGGTGATCACGTGCGATGTCGTGGACGAAGATGAGGCGTTGGCGACCGTCAACGCGACCGTGAACAGGCCCGGCGACGCGTACGCGTGCGACGGATTCTGCGACGACGACGTCGATCCGTCGCCGAAGCTCCACTGCCATGACGTCGGCGAACCGGTGGAACGATCAGTGAAGGTCACATTCGTGTGAACCGACGGCGACGATGGCGTCATGTCGAAGGCCGCGGAGACTGGCACCCCTCCCGGCGTGGCGGTGATGACGGCGACGGTCTGTGACGCGATGGATGTGAGACCGGACGGGGTCGTCACGGTCAGCGTGACCGGATAGTTGCCGGCCGAGGTGAAGCGCTTGACCGGGTTCTTCACTGTCGATGTTGAGCCATCGCCGAACGTCCATAGCCATGTGACGACGTTGCCCGACGAACGATCGGTGAAACTGATGTTCTGTTGCGTCGTCGGATTCGCCGGCGTGTAGAAGAAGTCGGCGGCGACGCCGGAAGTGACCGAGACGGTGCGGGACGTGAACGACTGGCCGGCGCTTCCGCTGGCGGTCAGTTGAATCGTGTACGCCCCCGGAGCGGCGTAGACGTGTGACGGATTCTGTAGCGATGACGTGGCGCCGTCGCCGAAGTTCCACTGCCAGGCGGTCGCGCCATTCGACGTGTCGGTGCAAACGAATGTCGTCGAGCCCGCAAGTCCGGCCGAGGGGGTGACGACGAACGATGCCGTCACCGATCCCGCCACGAACGCACTGACCGTGTTCGAGGGCGCCGACTCACCCGAGGCATTGAAGGCGACGACATAGACACGGTACGTGCCGGCCGGCAGGCTCGAGATCGAAGCGGCCTGGCTGCCGGCCGCGAGATCGGGCGATAAGCGGCTGAACGCGCCGTTGCCGCTGGCCAGATAGGCGCGGTAGCCGCTCTCGTTCGTGGCATTGTCGTTCCAGGTGAGGTTGATCGTCGATCCAGAGGGTGTGGCAGACAGCGATGTCGGGGCGGCCGGAACCGGTGGAGGCTGCGAGCCGTTGCCATTCGGATAGAGCCAGCGCGCCGCGAGTTGATCGTCCGCACGAAGGCTTGGGCCGAGGCCGCTGATGGTCGGGTACATGAGCGCCGCGGGATCGGTACTGTGTCCGAAACCGAGCGTGTGGCCGAACTCGTGCGCCACGATCTCGGCCAGCGTCGCGCTGTCGATGCCGGCCTGCGGCGTCACGCCGTCCTGAATCGTCAGGTTGCCCTCGCTGATCACGTACGCCTTGTAGGTCTGCACTGTGTGCGTGCCATCGGCGTTGAACGGTGCGGTCCAATTCACCGTGCCGGAGACGCCGTTGAAGCCCCCCTCCCCGACCACACCACCGGTCGAGGGATCGAATGTTCCGGCGATCTCCTGCAGCGGATCGTTGAAGAGGATCTCGTTGACACCGTTCGGAGCGGAGAGACCGCCCGGCGTACCGGTCCGGGAACCGGAGTAGACGTAGCTGATCTTCGCGGCGCTGTAGCTGTCCCAGGCGCTCATCCCCTCCTGGATTTCGGTCAAGCCGCCGCCGTTGTATCCCGGCTGCGTCCCGAAGCTGTACCACTTCGCGCTGCCGCCGTTGTCGAAGGCGCTCCAGCGATAAACGGTCCCCTCGGAGATAAGCGCGAACTCGGGTTTGACGACGCGGCCGCCGGTGCTCGATGCGGCGGGTGCGAGATCGCGCTGCAGCACCGGATTGGCGACACCGTAGTTATCGTCGGAATCGCGGCCGGCAACCCGGTCGGTAACGTACAACTCGAAGGCCGTGGCGTCGCGCTGCACATTCTTCGAGACAATCGGCCGAAACGAAGCGTCGAGAAGCGCTACATCGCCCGCTGCGTCGTCGCGCACCAGCAGGCGCCGGCCGTTGGCGGCGTTCTGTTCGCTGAATCTGCCGATGAAGAGGTCGATGGTCTGGTAGTCGCCGCGGGGTGTCGGCGTAAGAAAGGCCATGACCCGCTCGCCCGGCGTGTAGACCGGAGCGCCGAAAATCCTGGTGATGCGGCCGTCGATCTCACCGCCCACCTCGCGGATGGTCAGCTCGCCCGCGGCATCACCTTTGAGCGTCCGGTCGACAGCGAGTTTCGTCTCCGTCCAGATTCCCTGGCCGCGCAGCACCGGCATCGAGCTGATGACGTTCCCTTCGACGATGACGGGCGACTTGCGGATGAGCTGATCGTCAGTCGGCAGCACGATCGTCGTCGCCGAGGCGGCGGATGCCAGCAGCAACAAGACACACGTCGGCCAGTACACCCTGAATAGATTGAGCATTGGAACGGAGAAGTTATTCGGGCTCAACGCCCGACCGCGCTGCTACCATTCCAGCAATCAATGCTTCAGCCTGACTCGATGCTCGGTCCCTATCGGATCGTGAGCCTTCTTGGCGAGGGAGGCATGGGCGAGGTGTATCGCGCCAAGGACACGCGGTTGGGCCGCGATGTGGCCGTGAAAATCCTCACCGCGCTTACGCTGAGCGATCAGGAGCGGGTACAGCGCTTCGAGCAGGAGGCACGCGCCACCGGGATGCTGAACCACCCCAACCTGCTGACGATCTACGACGTCGGCAACGAGAACGGCACCGCGTACATCGTCAGCGAGCTGCTGGAAGGGGAGACGCTGCGCGAGCGGCTCGAGCGCGGCCCGCTGGCGATACGACGCGCTGTAGACGCGGCCCTGCAGGTCGCGAACGGGCTTGCCGCCGCTCACGAGAAAGGTGTGATCCACCGCGACCTCAAGCCGGACAACATCTTTCTCACACGCGACGGCCGGGCCAAGATCCTCGACTTCGGCATCGCCAAACTGAGCGCGAAGTCGGACGAGGGCGGCCTGTTCGCGCAGGCGGCCACAGAACCGGGCATGGTCCTCGGCACGGTCGGCTACATGTCGCCCGAGCAGGTGCGCGGCGAGAAGGTCGACACCCGTTCGGACATCTTCGCCTTCGGCGCGATCCTCTACGAGATGCTGACCGGCATGCGCGCCTTCAAGCGCAGCTCGTCGATCGAGACGCTGAGCGCGATCCTGAAGGAGGATCCGCCCGATCTGGCCGAGTCGCTGCCGAATGTGCCGCCGGCGCTGGAGCGGCTCACGCGGCGCTGTCTCGAGAAGGACCGCGAGCTGCGCTTTCAATCGGCGCGCGACCTCGCCTTCAACCTCGAGACCATGTCTGCGATGCCGGCTCCTGGCGGTACGTTCTCGAACGTTTCCGCTCCCGTGTCGGCGCAGCTCGGCGCGCATTCGACGACGATGCGCGTGCCGTCCGACTCGGAGCCACGCCGAACCTCGGCGACCGGCATCCGCCCGGCCACTTCGGCGATGCCGGCAACGACGCGCATTCCGGCACGGTCCCATCCGACGCTCGCCGTGCCACGGCCGCGGCGCGTCTCGCCGTTCCTGCTCACGTTGCTTTTCCTGGTCGCCATCGGCGGTGCGGCCTTCGGAGGCTGGTATCTCGCCACCCGCCAACTTAAGGAAGCAGCCCCACCCGAGGTCGTCTTCCACCGGATGACGTTCCGCCGCGGCGAAGTGCGTTCCGCCCGGTTCGGCCCCGACGGCGATTCGATCGTCTACAGCGCGGCATGGGACGGCAACCCGTCCGAGATCTTCGTGGCAAACCGGCACAGCCCGGAGGCGAGGCCGCTCGGCGTGAAGGATGCTGACGTCCTCGCGGTCTCGAAGTCGACGGAGCTGGCGGTGCTCCTGCGCCGCGACCGGCTCACCGGCCTCGGTACGCTGGCGCGGATACCGCTCGCGGGCGGCACGCCGCGCGAAGTCGCCGAGCAGGTGCTCCAGGCGGACTGGTCTCCGAACGGTACGGACCTGACCGTGATCCGCGGCGGCAATGGAACGTTCCGCATCGAGTCGCCGATCGGCCGGGTGCGATACGAAACACCGCACGCGCTGCGCGATGTGCGCGTGTCGCAGGACGGCCGGATCGCCTTCATCGAGTCCTACACGGGCAAGAACGACGTGGCCATCCTCGATCCGAAGGCGGCCAAGCCCGTCTCGGTGGCGCGCGGATGGGGACACGGCGCCACTGGCCTGGCCTGGGCGCCCGGCGGCAAGGAGATCTGGATCACTGCCACCGACACCGCCGAGCCGCCGGCACTTTATGCGGTGAACGTCGACACCGGTGAGTCGCGGCTCGTGAATCGGCTCACCGGCTCGATGAAGCTCTACGACATGTCGGCCCGGCACGTGTTGCTGTCGAACGGGATGTGGCGCGCGGCGCTGGAGGTGCAGGCGCCCGGCGAATCGACCGAACGCGATCTGTCATGGCTCGACTGGTCGATCCTGGCCGACCTCTCGCGCGACGGGAAGACGATTCTCTTCAACGAGCCCCGCGAGGGCGGAGGCGCGGCCAGCGCCATGTACCTCCGCCGTCTCGACGCGCCGACTCCGGTGAGCATCGGCGACGGCTTCGGCGACGCGATCTCGCCGGACGGGAAGTACGTCCTCGGGCACGCCGGCGCGAAGCTCGTCGTCATCCCGACCGGAAGCGGCGAGGCGCGCGAGCTCAAGACCGACGGTGCCTTCGACCTCGGCGCGATCTGGCTGCCGGACGGGCGGCGCGTCGTCGTGGCCGGGGCGCTGCCGAAAAAGGGATACCAGCTCCTCGTGATCGACACGCTCGACGAATCGGTGAAACCGGTCTCGCCGGAGGATATCTGGGGCGATGCCTACCGGCCGTTCGCTGTCTCTCCCGACGGCCACTACGTCGCCGGGATGACCAAGCAGCAGACGATCGCGCTGTACCCGATCGATGAGCACGCCGAGCCGTCGATCGTCCCAGGCATCGAGGCCGGCGAGGTGCCCATCGCCTGGTCGGCCGACAGCGCGTCGCTCTTCGTCTTCCGCCCCACCGCCCTCCCCGCGCAGGTCACCCGCGTGGCTCTGGCCACGGGCGCGCGCCAGCCCTGGAAGCAGTTCTCACCTACCGACCCCGCCGGCGTCTACAAGATCGCCCCCATCTGCATCACCCCCGACGGCTCCGCCTACGCCTACGATGCGCTGCGGATGTTGAATGATTTGTACGTTGCGGACGGGCTGCGGTGAGTCGATTTGCGGTTGAACCCTCGCATGACGGCGCGCTTGGTCTCACTTCTCCTCGGCGGCGGCCCGTGATACCTTCGTTTCAATCTCCGCACCTGCCCGTATGGGCCAGTACTCGACCGCATTCGCCGCCGTTTCCGCGCTGAGCGATTCGCTTAGAAAGGAGATGGCGAGCCTCTACCTCGGAAGCTACGACGGATCGAGTGAGGCTCTCTTTCTCGAAGACCTCACGAAGAAGGACGAGGTCCTGCTCGTACGCGACGAGGGGCGTCTGGTCGGATTCACGACCATGCTGGTCTACGAGCACGATTGGCATGAAGGGCCCGTTCGGGTCGTCTACTCCGGCGACACCGTCGTCGATCGGGCACATTGGGGGCAGCAGGCTCTGGCCTTCGACTGGATCAGCCGGCTGGGCAGTCTCCGGCGCGAACGTCCCGAGGTGCCGCTGTACTGGCTGCTGCTCGTCAAGGGGCATCGCACCTTTCGATACCTCCCGCTCTTCAGCAAGTCGTTCCATCCTCACTGGAGCATGGAGCGCACCGATCTCAGGGCGCTCGCCGACGCTCTGGCCCAGGAGATGTTTCCTGAGGACTACAACCCGGCCACCGGCGTGGTGGAGCTCAAACGCTCTCGCGGCCATCTCAAGCCCGACATCGCCGTCCCTTCACCGAAGGATCTGGAGAGGGAAGAGGTACGATTCTTCCTCCAGCGCAATCCAGGATTTCAACAGGGCCATGAGCTCGTATGCCTCTGTGAAGTGGATTCGAAGAACATGAAACCGCTCACGCTGAAGCTGTTCCAGAAAGGGTTCGATGGAGGGTAGGCCGCGTCACTCATGCGACGAGTGGAATTGCCCGCAGCCTTGTCTGCGCGATAGGTCAGAGAGGTGGCAACGAGCAGGGATCGATGTGGCACAGACACTCTTGTCTGTGCGGGGTCTCGCCACGACTCAAGATCGCAAGCCCTTAGGGCCGGGCGGCTTCGGCCGGGGCACAGACAAGAGTGTCTGTGCCACATCGGTCCATGACTTGCGGGGGCAGGCGCGGAAGTTCAATCAGGTTGTGAGAAATGCAAACTAGTCACAATGGCGTGCGCGAAGCGCTCCGACCCGAGCACCCCTGGGGTCGACTGTCGTCCGCGTTACCCAACGCGCCACCCGCGCCGTGGCTCGAGCCGATGCTCGGCCGAAACGCGCAAACGGCGTACCTGCGCGCGTACAGCTCACCGCGGACGAGGAGCGACTTCCGCGAGCGGCTGCCGGTCGTCTCCTATGAGGAGCTGACGCCGTGGCTCGACCGCATTCGCGATGGCGAGCGCGACGTGCTCTTCGCGGGATCTCCCGTCGCTTTCGAGCGCACCGGAGGGAGCACCGGAGCGACGAAGCTCATTCCGTACTCTGCCGAGGGCCTTTGCGACTTTCAGCGCGCCGTGGTGCCATGGCTCAAGGCGCTTGTTGAGACCCACGGCATCACCGGACGAGGGTATTTCGCGATCAGCCCGGCCACACGCCAGCCCGAATCGATCGGCGGCATTCCGATCGGCCTCGCGGACGGCGCGTACCTCGGCGCGATTGGCGCCGCGGTGCTCGCGGAGGTGACGGCCGTGCCGTTAGACGTGGCCACGATCACCGACGTCGCGCGCTGGCGTTTCGAGACCCTGCGTCATCTCGCAGCGGCGCGCGATCTGGAGCTCATCTCGGTCTGGAGTCCGACGTTTCTTATCGGTCTCATCGATGGCATCGGCGACCCGCGAGAGCTCTGGCCACGGCTGAAAGTCGTGAGCTGCTGGGCCGCTGCCGCCTCACAGCCGTTCGCGGATGCCGTGGCAGCGCGGCTGCCGCATGCGCATCTGCAGCCGAAGGGATTGTTGTCGACGGAGACCGTCGTGACGGTCCCCGACCTCGACGATCGTCCCGTTCTGACGGAGTCTGGTTTCTTCGAATTCGAACGGGAAGGACAGCTTCACCTCGAGAACGAGCTGACCGCCCGCTCGGTCTATGAAGTCATCGCCACGACGGCCAGCGGCCTGTATCGCTATCGCACGGGCGACCTGGTGCGCTACGAGGGGCCATCGGCTTCCGGTCGTCCGATTCTCGAATTCGTCGGACGCGGCAACGCGGTCTCGGACCTGGTGGGCGAAAAACTCACCGAACCGTTCGTGGCCACCTGCCTGGAGACCGTGCCGGGCTTTCGCCTGCTCGTGCCGGCTCGCGAGAGCAACGGCTATGTATTAATGACCGAGGCCGGCGCAAGCGTGAGCATCGAAGCCATCGAGAAGCGGCTTTGTGACAATCCCCAATACGCCTATGCACGCCGCATGGGTCAGCTCGACCCGCTGCGCCTGATGCCGATCCAACGGCTGTACGAACGTTACGCGAAGGCCCAGGTCGAGCAGGGAGTGCGGCTCGGCGACGTCAAGCCCGCCGCGTTGCGCAACGAGCGGGCCTGGGTGGCCCGTCTGGAGGAACGATCATGAGGATTGCTCTGATCTCGCCGAAGGGGCCGCTCTACCGCCACCGCGGCGGAATCTTCCGGAAATCGCTTCGCTACCAGCCGCTGACGCTCACCACGCTGGCGGCGCTCGTCCCGCCGGAGCTGCACGCGGAGATCGAGGTATACGACGAGGGGATTCAGGACGTTCCGGAAGAACTGAACGCGGATCTGATCGGCCTGACGGTCATCACCGGTACGTCGAAACGGGCGTACGAGCTGGCGGCACGGTTCCGCGCTCAGGGCAAAGTGGTAGCTCTCGGCGGGCCGCACGTCACGCTCGTTCCGGAGGAGGCGACCCGGCACGCCGACGCCATCGTCGTCGGCTATGCCGAGGATGCGTGGCCCGAGCTTCTGCGCGATTTCGCGCGCGGTACGTTGAAGCGCGAGTACCGGCAGGCGCTCGATTTCTCCCTCGACCGTCCGGACATGCCCTTCGCCCGCCGCGATCTCTTCAACGGGCGGAGCTTTCTTACGCAGGCGGTGTTCGAAGCCACCCGTTCCTGCGGCCACGATTGCGAGTTCTGCATCGCACCGACGGCCTGGGGACGCAAGCAGTTGCAGAAGCCAGTCTCGTGGGTGGTCGAAGACATTCGCCGCGTCGGGCAGAAGAGGATTCTCTTCATCGACCTGAATCTTGTCGCTGACCTCGAGTACGCGAAGGCGTTGTTCACGGCGCTGATTCCGTTGAAGGTGCGCTGGTTCGGGCTCTCCACCGTCCTCATCGCACACGACCGCGAGTTGATGGAGCTCATGGCCCGTTCCGGCTGCCGCGGACTGCTGCTCGGGCTCGAGAGCATCAGCGCCAGCAGCCTGGGCGACGCGAACAAACGGTTCAACAGCTCGGTCGACTACGAGCAGCTCATCACCGATCTCCACGACCTCGGCATCGCCATCCAGGGCTGCTTCGTCTTCGGGATGGATCACGATTCGCCGGAGGTCTTCGAGGCCACGGCGGACTTTGCCATTCGCAACGCCATCGACCTGCCGCGTTTCGCCATCCTGACGCCGTTCCCGGGAACGCCGCTGCACAAGCGCCTCGCGGACGAGGGACGCATCCTCACCCGCGACTGGGAGCTCTACGACGGACAGCATGTCGTCTTCCAGCCGCGGAACATGAGCACGCAGCAATTGGCGGCCGGCCACGAGCGCGCGTGGAAGAGCGTCTATCGCTACGGCGCAATCGCCAGCCGGCTGTGGAAAGCCGGCGCGCTCGAGCCGCTCGGCATCGCCGCGAACCTCGGCTACCGCTTTTACGCGCATCACCTCCATCGTTTCTACAACTGTGATTGGCATCTCTCCGCGGTCCCCTCGATCCAGAAGGCTGTCTGCGGCTGACATCGTGAAGAGCTACAAGCTGACGTTCATCCATCCGGCGGTCGGCCATCGTGCCGGGGAGAGCTACGTCCGCACGTGGCAGATGGAGTCGCTGCCGATCGCCGTCCTGGCCGGGTTGACGCCGAAGGACGTCGACGTCGCCTTTTTCGACGACAGGATGGAGGCGATCGACTTCGACGCGTCCACCGACGCGGTGGCCATCCCGATCGAGACCTACACGGCGGCCCGCGCGTACCAGATTGCCAGCGAGTACCGACGCCGCCGCATTCCGGTGGTGATGGGCGGCTTTCACGCCACGCTCGTTCCCGGCGAGGTGGCGCGCTATGCGGATGCCGTGGTCACGGGCGAAGCCGAGGGAATCTGGGAGCGGGTGATCGACGACCTGCGCCACGGAACGCTGCAGCGTCGCTATCACGGTGAGCAGAAGCCCCTGGCGAAGATGCGCGTCGACAGGCGCCTCTTCCGCGGGAAGCGTTATCTGCCGATCGGTCTGGTGGAGACGGGGCGGGGCTGCCGGTTCCCGTGTGAGTTCTGCGCCATCCAGACGTTCTACTCGCGCACGTACCGCTGCCGGCCACCCGAGGACGTCATCGCCGAGATCTCCGGTTTGAGGAAGGAGAAGCGGGTCTTTTTCTTCGTCGACGACAACTTCGCTGGTGACCTCAAAGCGGGCAAGCCGCTGTTGGCAGAGCTGGCAAAGCTCGACATCCGCTGGATCACGCAGATGAGCATCGACGCCGCGCACGACGAGGAGTTCCTCGACGAGCTGCACCGCGCCGGTTGCCGCGGAGTGCTGATCGGATTCGAGAGCCTCGACGCCAGGAACCTCGAGTTGATGAACAAACGGTTCAACACGATGCGCAGCGGCTTCCGCGGAGCGCTGGCAAATCTCCGACGGCACAACATCTTCGTCTATGGAACCTTCATCTTCGGATACGAGCACGACACCGCATCCTCTTTCGACGAAGCGGTCGACTTCGCCACCGAAGAAGGGATGTACATCGCCGCCTTCAATCACCTCACCCCGTTTCCAGGAACGGCGCTCTACAAGCGATTGCAGACGGAAGGGAGGCTTCGCTACGAAGCCTGGTGGCTCGATCCCGAGTATCGCTACAACGCCCTGCCCTTCACGCCGAAGTCGCTGACACCGGAGGAAGTGACCGCGGGGTGCGTCTCCGCCCGCAGGCGCTTCTACGGATGGCCGAACATCCTCCGCCGCAGCACGCGCCACATCCGCGACGGCTTCGTCTTTCGGAACTTTTTCCTCGTGAACGCCCTGCACCGCAATGAGATCTCGCAGCGCAACGGCTACCCGCTCGGCGACGAGACATGGCGCGGCCAACTGCTGGAGGTCCAATGACGACCTTCCGCCTGGCCACCGTGGCCGACGACGCGCTCCTTCGCTCCATCCTGCGCGACAACGGCATGCCCACGTGGGTGGAGATGGCCATTCAGCGCGAGCCGTCGTTCTTTGCGGCGGCGGATCTCTTCGGGAGGGACTGGGCAGTGATCGCCGAAGAGGCGGGCGACGTCATCGGCATGTACACGGCCGCGGTGGTTCCGGTGCATCTGGATGGACGGCCCGAACGGCTGGGCTACCTCGGCGGGTTGCGCGTGCGGCCCGATTACCGCCGCCGCATCCGTCACCTGCGCGAGGGGTACGCGTCGATCCGGACTCTGGCTGCAGAGACGGGCACGCAGCCTTGGTGGTTCACCGTCGTCGCCGAAGGGAATGAGAACGCCCGGCGGCTGCTGGAGGCAGGTGTTCGCGGTCTGCCTCCCTATCAACCACAGGGCGACTACGTCACCTTTGCGCTGCCAGCAGCCCGAGGGAGACGACGCGGGTTGTGGCGCACGGCTGTCCAGGACGACATCGCTGGAATCATCACCTTTCACAACGAACGGGCTGCTCGATTCCAATACTCGCCCGTGCTCGATGGCGATCTCGTGAACCGGATCGGCGTCGCGCGTTTCCTCGTCCACGAGAACGACGGTGAAACGCAGGGGGTCGCGGCACTTTGGGACCAGCGTGCGTTCAAGCAGATCGTCGCCCGCCGTTACCGGCGTCCGCTCGGTATGTTGATGTCCATGTACAACGCCTATGCGAGACTCTTCCGCCGCATTCCTCTGCCGACGGAAGGGGGCGCGCTCGATCAGACGTTCGTCGCCTTCCTTGCGTTGTCGGATTCCGCGATGACAGATGCCGGCGCGTTGCTTGAAGACCTCCTGTCTCATTGCGGCACGCCCGCGGCAAGCCTCGGCCTGCACGCGTCTCACCCACTGATCGCGGCCGTGAAGCGATTCAAGCCGATCTCGTATCCCGCGCGGGTGTACGCCGTCTCCTTTGACGGTACGGCGCCTCCGAACGGGCGACCGACCCAACCGGAGGCCGCGCTGCTATGAAACTCACCCTGATCCGTCCGAACCTCGGCAACTACCGTTCCTCCGACGCGATGCCGCCGCTGGCCATGGGGATCCTCGCGGCGCGCGCCCGCGACTTCGACGTCACGTTTTACGACGAGAAGGCGGAAGTCGTACCTGAGCACGACCACCCGGATCTCGCCGCGCTCAGTGTTGAGACCTTCACTGCCCGGCGGGGCTACGCGCTCGCTGATCGGTATCGCGCCCGTGGTGTGCCGGTGGTCATGGGCGGCTATCATCCCAGCTTCCTGCCGCACGAGGCGCTCGAACATGCCGACGCCGTGGTCGTCGGTGACGCGGAAGGATCGTGGGAGCGCTTGCTGGAGGATTTCAGGGCCGGGTGCCTGCAGCAGATTTATTCAGGCGGCAACGACGCTTCCCTGACCGATTACCGCCTGGACCGTTCGATCTACCGCGGCAAACACTACGCGCCGGTGGAGCTCGTTCAGTACGGCCGCGGATGCCGGTTCGCTTGCGACTTCTGCTCCATCCACAGCTTCTACGGAACGTCGTTGCGCGTGCGTCCGGTCGACGGCCTGGTGGCGGAGATCGAGTCACTGCCCGCGAACCGCCTGCTTTTCTTCGTCGACGACAACCTCCTCGGCCGCAAATCCGACTTCCTCGCTCTACTCGATGCGCTGACGCCGCTCAAGCGCCGCTGGTCGTGCCAGATGAGCATCGACGTGGCCCGCGACGAAGCGCTTCTCGACCGCGTGGCCAGGGCCGGATGCCGGTTCGTGCTCATCGGCTTCGAGTCGCTCAACGAAGCGAGTCTCGAACAGATGCGGAAATCGTGGAACAGCGTCAGCGGCTCCTACGAACACGTCGTTCGCGCCCTGCACAGCCGCAACATCGGCATCTACGGAACGTTCGTCTTCGGCTATGACGCGGACACGAAGGAGACCATTGAGCGCACCCTGGACTTCGCACTGGAGTCACGTCTGGAAATCGCCAACTTCAATCCGCTCACTCCGACGCCAGGCTCGGAGCTCTACGATCGTCTGCTTGCCGAGGGGAGGTTGCTCTCGCCAAAGTGGTGGCTCGATCCGAACTATCGTTACGGCGACGCCATCTTCGAGCCGCGCGGCATGCGTCCCCACGAGCTCACCGACGGCGTCTTCGAAGCGCGGCGGCGCTTCTATAGCTGGCGCTCTATCGGCAGCCGCGTGCTGCACGCCGACACCCCCTTCTCGCCGTTCCGGGCCGGCCTGACCACCATCGCCAACGTCATCTCTCGCCGGGAGATCTACAAGAAGCAGCACCGGCAGCTCGGACTGTGACGCCATGAAGATCACTTTCATCAAGCCGAACATCGGTCGCATGGAGCACAGCCTCTACGTCGACGAAGGGCGGATGGAGCCGCTGATGCTGGCAGTGTTGGCGGGCCTCACGCCGCCGGACGTGGAGTGCGTCCTCTACGACGACCGGATGGAATCGATCCCATTCGACGAGAAAACCGACCTCGCCGCGATCACCGTCGAGACCTACACCGCGCGCCGCGCCTACGAGATCGCCGCCGAGTATCGCGCGCGCGGCGTGCCGGTGATCCTCGGCGGGATGCACATCACCCTCCTCCCCGAGGAGGCAGCGTTGCACGCCGACAGCATCTTTCTCGGCGATGCCGAGACCGTCTGGGCCGACGTCGTCGACGACGCGCGGCACGGGCGCCTTAAACCGCGTTACGAAGGGCCGCCCGGCGTGGGGCAGATCGGCAGAGTGCTTCCCCGCCGCGATCTCTTCAAAGGCAAAGGCTACCTGCCGCTGACGCTCATGCAGTACGTGCGCGGCTGCCGCTTCGCCTGCAGTTTCTGCGCGGTTAGCCAGTATTTCGACAAGAAGCACTACGTCCGTGCCATCGACGACGTCCTGCGGGAGATCGAGGCGCAGAATAGGAAGTTCATCTTCTTCATCGACGACAACATCGCCAGCGATCAGAAGGCGCTGGCCGAGTTCTGCCACGCCCTCATCCCGATGAACCTGCACTGGGTCAGCCAGGCCAGCCTCGACGTCACCCGCAATCTCCCGCTCATGAAGCTCCTGGAGCGCTCCGGGAACTGGGGCAATGTGACCGGCTTCGAGACCATCACCCCGGAGAGCCTGCGCGATGCCCGCAAGTCGCCCAACATCCCACGCTTCTCCAAATACAAGGAAGAGGTGCGCATCCTTCGTGAGCATGGCATGCAGAGCTGGGCCGCCTTCACGCTGGGCTACGACCACGATACGAAAGAATCGATCGAGGCCACGGTCGACTTCGCGTTGGAGAGCCGCTTCACCCTGGCCGCGTACAACATCCTCATGCCCTATCCGAACACGCCGCTCTATCGGAAGCTGGACAAGGAGGGGCGCCTTCTCTACGACGGCAAATGGTGGCTCCATCCGAAGTACCGCTTCAACTCCGCCGCCTTCGTGCCGGCGCTCATGCCGCCCGACGAGCTGACCGATGCCTGCCACGCCGCGCGCATGCGATTCAACACCATCCCCTCGCTGATGCACCGCTTCTCCGACGTGAAGACACACCTGCGCTCGCTGTCGCGGATGGGCGCCTTCTGGAAGTACACGCTCCTTTTCAAGAAAGAGATCCCCAAGAAGCACGGGATGCGGTTCGGTCTGCAATGAAACGCGCTCTCTCGATCTATCAGTACGCCGCCCCGCTGGTGCTGACGCCATGCGCGTTCCTGCTGTGGCGGAGGGAGTACGCCGGGAACATGAAGCTGACGCTGGCCGCGCTGCTTGTGCCGGTGCTGTGGGCGTACATCGTTCCGGGGATCGGAACGAACGTGCTCGGAGTATGGGAGTTTGATACACGCCTTCGCCTGGGCCGCTTCCGGCCACACCACGGTTTCGTCTTCGGATCCGCCACGGCCATGCTGGCCTGGCTCGCGCACCCGGCGCCTTCGAACAGTCTCCCTGACGTGCTGCGGAACGCGCTGGTGATGTGCTCACTGCTGGGATTCTGGAACGTGCTGTATGACGTCAAGGCACTGCAGGCGGGGATTCTGCGCGTCTACAACCAGCCGTGGGCCGACGGACGAGGGGCGGCGGAGATCGTGCTCGACTACGGCCCCTGGTTCTTCGGCGGCTTCGGCGCGATCTACGGCGCCGGGATGAGCGTGATGGAATGGCTCGATTCCAGCCGAATGCTGACGACGTCCCTGTTCGTGGCCGTGCTCAGCATCGTCATCGCCCTCGCGCTCGTGGTGCCGGCGGCCGGCTATGTCGGACAGTCGATCGTGCGCCACGGTCATTGGGGCACCCGGCCGGTGATGAAGAAATGTCAGAGCGTCTGAACTGGATCATCCTCGCCGCATCCGCCATCGCCACCTCGGCGCTGCTATGGCTGGCGAGCCACTCTCCCTGGTGGCTTGCCCTGGCCGCCGCCGTTGCATTCGCCTTCGTGAACAATGTGGCGTTTGCGCTGATGCACGAGGCCGTACACGGCGTCGGCGCAAAAACGCCGGCTCGGAATTACGCGTTTGGCTTCATCGCCAGCTGCATGTTTCCCACCTCGTTCTCTCTCCAGCGCATCGCGCACCTCGGCCATCATTCGCGCAATCGTACGGATGACGATCTCTACGACTATTACCTCCCCGGCCAATCGAGGATGGTGCGCAATGTCTGGCTCTATGCCGGCAACCTGCTCGGGCTCTACTGGTTCTGCATCCCGCTCTCGAATGCCGTCTATCTCCTGGCCACGCCGCTCTATCGCTCCAACTTCTTCAAGGAGCGCGTCGCCCCGAAGCTTGGATTCGGCCCACACGTGCGCGACATCGCCCAACTGCCGCCGGTGCGCGTGTGGGCGGAGATCGCCTGCGCATTCGGTTTTCAGGCGGCGCTCTGGTGGGCGCTCGATCTCCATCTCGGGGGCTGGCTGCTCGCGCACTGGCTCTTCGCCATGCACTGGTCGGCACTGCAGTACGTCGATCATGCCTGGAGCGAGCGCGACGTGCTCGACGGCGCATGGAACCTGAGGGTCTTCGCGCCGGTGCGCTGGCTGGCCCTCAACTATCACTTCCACAAGGCCCATCATCAACATCCCGGCGCACCGTGGACGCAGCTACCCACCCTTGCGCGAAACGACCTCGATCGCCCGGCGTTCTGGCGCATCTACGCCAGTCTCTGGCGGCACGGCGTCCAGCCCGCGCCGCCGTGGGGTGCGCCGGCCGAGACGTCGCTATTTGCGCCGGGCCAGCAGAAAGCCTAGAAGGCCTCCCACCAGCAGCCCGATGCCACCGCTCACCGCGGCGTATTTCACCACCGCCTGCTTGGCCGCATCGAGGATCGGGTTATCGAGGAAGTTCGTACCGAAGTGAATCGTCCGCAGACGCCACTTCCCGTCCGCCTCCTTGACCACCGTGGCAGTCCAACGCGACTTCATGTCGTATGTACGGCCGTCGGCCAGCGTGTAGCTCTCGATGGCCGATCCCCGCACGACACCCCAGGTCTTGTCCGCGGAGAGCTCCGTGAGCGCGTCGGCGGTGAACTGCATCTGCAGCTTCTTGAGATACCCGCCCGGCCCGAACCACTTCTTGAAATAGGCCGATACCTCCTGGTGCCCTCTCATCACCTCCTGGGTGATGGTCGTGGCCTCGATGTCCTTGCTCAGCACGGGCAGCATGGCGTCGAAGTTGCCGCTGTTGACCGCGCTCTGCACGGTCCCCAGGATCCCGCGAAGCTCCTGATGAATCTCGTGATCGGCCTCCTCGACAGCCAGCAAGGGAAGCGCGATCAGCAACGAGAGGATGGATAGATACCTAACCATGAGTCACCTCATATCGCCGCCGCAGAAAGGCGACGACCGCAAATGCCGAAAGCAGATCGAGCAGATGATGTTGATGAACGAAAACCGTCGAAGCCACGATGACAATCAGCCAGCCATAAATCGCCACGCGCACCGCTCCCCGCGCGAAGCCGGCACACGCCAGCGCGATCGCGCAGGAGTAGATCACATGGAGCGAGGGGACGAGGTTGTAGGGCCGGTCGATGCCGAACATCCGGGCATACATCGCCGCGTACGGCGCCTGCGCCGGCACTTCCCGCGCGAACCCCAGCTCCGCCGGAATGAGAAGAAAGAAAAAGGCGCTCACGAGCGTCCCCGCGATGAGCTGCCTCCCGAGCGCCGGCATCCGCGCCGCCGGAATGAAGAACAACGGCAGGAGGAAGAGCACGTACATCGACAGGTAGGCCCAGATGAACTGCGGTATGAACGGCACCGCCAACTCCTGCCGGAAGTACAGGTGCAACGGCGTCCGCCGCAGCGAGGTGATCCAGTTCATCACCGGATAGACGCTGAAGAACGCCACCCCGATCCAGAACGACCAGATCAAGTAGGTCCGTATGCGCCCGGCTGGATGAGCAGGTGCAATCTCCGCCATCAGATCGACCGGCCACGACTGCGACTCCATACGCTAGTGCGTTAACTGACTCCGGGAGTGCGTTAAGTGTCAGCAAACCTTCCAAAACTACGGCTACGCCAGCGAATCCAATATCTCCTCGACCGTCGACCGCCTGCACGTGTACATCGGCGTATCGCGCAGCGTGTACTTCGACGACTCCGTCTCGCGCAATTCCTGCACGAGGTCGAGAAACTCGGCGGCGGAGTCGGCTTCGAAAGCGACGACGAAATCCTGGTCGTCGAGGCCGAACGAATAGGTCGTATTGATCTTGACCCGCGGGTACTTGTGGCCGATGGCGATGTGCTCGTTCATGATCCGCTGGCGTTCGCTCGCGGGGAGCAGGTACCAGTCGCGCGTCTTGACGAACGGGTAGACGAAGAGGAACGGTTTCTTGCCCGGGACGATTCTGAGGCGCCGGCCTTCCTGTCCTTCGTGTACATGCTCGTCGACGTACTGCGAGTGCTTGGTCATCGAGAAGTACGACACCGGGATATCGAGGTAGCGGCCCAGGATCGACTTGTTGATGTCGGCGGCCATCTGCTGGAAGGGATCGAGGTCGTAGCCGATCCGCCAGAACATGAAGTCGGTATTCGGCTTGATGCCGACTGTCGAGTAGGGAAGGACCATCATCGGGCCGGTGTGGCGGTGGACGATCTCCGCGAATTCGCGCCTGGCCTCCGCCTTCACCTCGGCGCTCTCGCGCCGCAGCCTGCGGTCGGCTTTGAAGAACATGAAGTTCACGAACTGGCGCTGTGGCGGGGCGGCTTCACTGCGGGCGGGCTGTGTCTGCGGCTCAACGGTGGTGGTCATGGCCACTTGATTCTAGCCTGTTTCATTCTCACTCCTCGGCCTGACCACGCCGGCCATGCAGGGCACTCGCCGCGCGCGGCTATCGCACCGCTCGTCCCCGCAGCATCACATCGAAGATCTCGGTGGAGATTGTCGGAATACGGATGCCGAGGGGATCGATGAGGTCGCCGGCGGCGTTCATGCGCGCCGTGTAAAGATTGCTGCTGCTCGTGCGGTTGCGAAATCCGTCGACCCATGCCACCAGAAAGTCATGTCCGTCCGACGCGGCGGCCGTGCCATACCGGGTACCGGGTGCCGGGCCGTACACCGGCTCGGAGATGGCCCGTTCGCCGGAAACCTCGGCTAACGATGCCGTGGCGAGAAACAGAAGCGAAAGCGCGGCGATGATCGACCGCTTCAAGGGAGGTCCTTTCCTTGAACGACGAATCGGTTCATTGCTTCCTGTCGTGGGGGCGTCCCACTGAGCGCGGCGGCCTGTTTTATGTCTTTATAGCATGGCAAAGGCGAGTTTATCCGGGGGATTTGTTTTTGGTCGGTCTCGTTCCATCTCTGGAGTACCCCGCGACCGTAAAGCCACACGTCTCCGAGACTTGCAACGGCTCGGTTACGACGGGCCCAAACGTACGTTGGTCGTCCGGGTGGATGTGGAAACTGCAAACCGTTTTGGGCAACTGCACAAAAGACGCTGCTAGAGATGAGTCTATTTTTGGCTAAGCCGCGTAAACACAACACTTACGTCACTTGCCCACGGAGTTGTGCAAAGCGGTCGGAAGGCCCCAGTTTTCGCGGCTATTCGACGTTTTTCACAGGTCTTTCCACAGCGTTTTCCGCAGAAATTGTGAAAAGCCCTTTTCGCCCTCGCGGATGAGCCGCGGCTCGGCTCCGGTCAGGTCGACAATCGCGCTCGGACGTCCCTCACGAAGGCCCTGGTCCAGAAGACCGTCCAGGCCATCTTGCAGGACGCCGGCGAGCGCCTCGGGGCTCGTGACAGGCGGCTCCCCGCTTCGATTGGCGCTCGTTGAGACGAGCGGTCCCGTGCGGTCCAGGAGTGCGCGCAGCCAGGCCAGGTCAGGGATGCGTGCGGCGATCGTCGTCCCACTCGCGGAGGCAAGAACGGCGGTGAGCGGCGCCGGCCAGATGCCGGCGAGCTCTGCCGGAACCGTAGCCCCGAAAGCACGAAGTTGCTCGATGGACGAGGCGATGACGACGAATGGCTTGTCGTCACCACGGCCTTTCATCGCAGCGATACGGGCGATGGCGCGCTCGTCGGTGGCGACGGCGTGCAGGCCGTAGATGGTGTCTGTCGGGATCAGGGCAACCCCTCCTGCCCGGAGGACGTCAGCCAGCTCGTCGAGCACGGCGTCCGACGGATCGCCGTCGACGCGCCAGCGTTTCATCGCCGGGCCTTGGCGGTCCTTCCCCGCGCGCCGTCGAGCAGTTCGCGCGCGTGAAGGACGGCGGAGGCCGGAATCGACTCGCCGCCGAGCATGCGGGCCACTTCGTTCACGCGTTCGTCGTCGCGGTCGAGGCGGCGGATGCGGGCGCGTGTATGGCCGCCCACGTCCTCTTTCCAGACGAAGAAGTGCGTCGAGCCAAAGCTGGCGATCTGAGGAAGGTGGGTGACGCAGATGACCTGATTGCCGCCGGCGAGCTCCTGGAGCTTGCGGCCGACGACTTCGGCGACGCGGCCGCCGATGCCGGCGTCGATCTCGTCGAATACCAGCGTCGCCGCGGCGGCATGGTGCGAGGCCTTGAACAGCGCCGCGGCGATGGCGAGCTGGATGCGGGAGAGCTCGCCGCCGGAAGCGATGCGCTGCATCGCCTTCGGCTCTTCGCCGCGGTTCGGGGCGATGAGGATCTCGATGCGGTCGATGCCATGCGCCGAGGCGTGCTCGCGCGCCGGCTCGGCCGCGTCGACGACGATTTTCACCGTTGTTCTCTCCATCGCCAGGTCGTTCAGCTCTGTCTGGATGGCGCTCTCGAATTTCTTCGCCGCTTTCTTCCGCGCCGCCGACAGCGCCTCGGCGCCGTCGCGCCATGTGACGAAGCGCTGCTCTTCGATCCGCTGCAGCTTGTCGACGCTCGTCTCGTAGTCGCTGAGGCGCTCGAATTCATCCTGAATCGAGCCGAGGTGCGTGAGCACGGCCTCGACGGAGCCGCCGTATTTCTTCTTGAGGCGCTCGATGGTGACGAGACGGTCCTCGATCTCTTCGAGCCTGGCCGGGTCATGGCGTACGGAATCCGAGAGACGGGAGAGGCCGCGAGACGTTTCCTGAAGGCGGTAGATCGCATCCTCGATCTCCGAGGCGATGGTGGCCATGTCAGCGATCTCGCGAGCAAGCGGTTGCACGAGGTGAAGGGCGCGGGAGAGCTGCGCGAGCGCGGATGCTTCGTCGTCGTCGACGAGTGCGAAGGCACCGCTGCTGGCCTCGGCGAGCTGCCGCGCGTTGGCCAGCATGCTCCGTTCGCCACGCAGCGATTCCTCCTCGGGCGGGTCGACCTTGGCGGCGGAAATCTCCTCGATCTGGTAGCGGAGGAGGTCGAGACGCAGCGTGCGATCCCGCTGCGCGCCGGTCAGCTCGCGCAATTGCCCGGCGGCCTCGCGCCAGGCGGTGTGTGCCTCCAGCGTCGCGTTGAGGAGTGAGGCGTGTCCGCCGTAGTCATCGAGGAGCTCGCGGTAGCCCTGTCCGGCCACACGCCCGTGCGACTCATGCTGGCCGTGAATCTCGAGAAATGCGTCCATGGCCCCGCCGAGCTCGCGGACGGAGAGCGGAGAGCCGTTGATGAGAACCCGCCCCCGGCCATTCGCGGCGATTTCCCGCTTGACGATCAGCTCCACGCCGTCGTCCATGTCGTCGTCCATGTCGTCGGTATCGATCCCCATCTCTTCGAGCGCGCCGCGCGCGTCCGCGGGCAGATGAAACACCGCCTCGGCCGTCATCTTGTCCGCTCCGGCGCGGATCATCTCCGTAGAGCTGCGCGCCCCGCGCAGGAACTCCAGCGAGTCGATGAGCAGCGATTTGCCCGCGCCGGTCTCGCCGGTCAGAACGTTCAATCCCGGCCCCGGCTCAATCGCGAATTCCTCGACGATAGCCAGGTTGCGGACCTTCAGGTAGGTGATCATTCTTGCTGGCGAGAAGTCTAATGGTTGTAGGTTGTCGGTTGTCGGTTATCGGGAGTCGGGAGTCGGGAGTCGGGAAGTAACGTTCCGACAACCGACAACCGACAACCGACAACCCGACAACCCGACAACTGACAACTCTCTGTCCTACCTCAATCCGTTCTGAATGAGCTTCACAAGCAGCAAGGGGTTCGTGCCGACATAGAAGTAGTTGGCGCGCGCCTGCAGGTTGCGACCGTAGCCGACCCAGGCCAGATCGCGCAGGATGGAGACGCCGCCGGCGATGCCCAACTCCACGGCCTCGCCATCCTTGAAGTCGAGCAGGGCCGTGGTGAAGCCGAACGACGGTGAGATGGCGTTCCACGTTGGATGGCCCTGGATGCCGCTGCGCCAGTAATAACCGAGGGCGGGAACGGGCTGGTAGCTGATCTGGCGCTCGATCTTCGAGCGCGGCTCGACGAACAGGAGCCCGCCGCGGACGCTGTCAGGGAAGATCGAGTATCGCTGGATGACAAACTCCTGCGAGTCGGTCGTCACCTGTGAGAGCTTTCCCGCCGAGTCGCGGCGGTAGAGTCCTGCCTGAACGACGATGTTGTCGCGCACATGGACGTCGCCCTGGATGGTTCTGAGGTCGAGCGTCGTGCTGTAGTCGGTGCTCGTATCGAGGTTGCGCGCGGTTTCGGCGATCCGGTCGGAGCTCAGAGCCAGACGACTGTCGGCCTCGAGCAGTTGTCCGAGGGACATGAGGTTGTCGGCCAGCGTGACGAAGAACGTCTGTTTGGCGAGAAAATCAGACGCGGCCTGCTTGACGAGTGCCTCGGTCTTGGAGAAGGTACTGTCCGCGGCGTTCTTTACAGCGGTCTCCAGATCGGAGGCGAGCTTCGTCAGGTCGCCGGGTAGATTCGTTTTGATGTCCGCCAGCATCTGGGCTGTCGAGGTCAGCGACGTGGCGAGATTCAGCAGCCGGTCCGCGTCCGTGGCACCGTTCAGCGTGAGCGTGGCCGAGTTGAGGTTATGGACCAGATCCCGCACGGCGGTGGCATCGCGGATCACATCGGCAAGATCGGTGCGCGCCGAGGACTGCGCCTGCTGAATGAGCGCGTTCAGCTCAGGCTCGAGCACATCGGTTTTCAATTGTGTTCGCAGTGAGTCCAGTGCCGACTGCAGGTCCTTCACGCTCTTCTGGAGCTGCGCGGGCACCTGGGTGAGGCTTTGACCGACGTCACGAAAGTCCTCGGCAGCGGTGATCTCACGCCGTGTGCGATCGTCGACCACGGGGACGTAGTTCGGGACGGCTGGAGCCGAGGCCACCGGGTTCTGGTCGTAGTTCGGCAGATGAAGGGCCCGCGCGGCCGCGTCGGGCGGAACGATCGTGGCCGTGATGCCGAGCGCTCCCGACGCCGCGGCGTCGCTCGTCAGCGTGGCCGAGAGCTGCTTGAGGCGGTCTCCGATCGTCATCGCCGCGCTCACGTAGGCCGAAGAGCTGCCGAACGTCTGCTCCACCGCGGCGTACGTCGGCGGATCGATCGTCTTCAGCTTCTTCAGGTCCGCCAGTCCGGACCTCAAACCGGCCCGGGCCGCGGCAAGCTGCGGGTCGCTGCTCATGACCTCGGCCATACTCTTCTGCGCGCCGGGGTTCGCGGCGTTCTGCTTCGTCGCCGAGGCGACCGTGGTCATCAGCGCGGAGTGATACGCGCCGACCTGCTTCAGAAAGCCGGCCAGCACCTGCAGTTCGGTCTCGAGGTCGCTCGCCGTCTTGTTGGCCGTGCCGAGCTGCGCGCCCGCATCCGTCAGGAACTGCTGTTTGTCGACGGTGATGTTGAGGGTGTCGTACCGGTCGATCTCCGGCACCGACTTTCGCTGGAAGCCCTTCTGCTCTCCCTGGCCCCACTTGAACTGGATGTCCTGAAGAGGCGATTGCGCAAGGGCGGAGGCAGCGACGATGAGGGTGGCGAATGAGGTCAGCAATGGCCGTGTCATACGCCTGCCTCAAGGAACATGTCTTCGAGATCGATGCGGTCGATCTCGCCGTCGTCGACGACCGCGCGGACGACGGTCCCGTCGCGCTTCAGCGTGACGATAGTCGGGTCGGGCGTTTCCCCGATCTCCTGCCGCAGCGCCGCTCCGATGGCGTCGTCGCTGGTCACCTGCACGGCGCATCGAGGCGTGGCGCCGGCGAACTCGTCGCGGTCGCTTACCTGTCCGGCCTGCACGGCCAGCTCGCTCGCGCGCTGGCTCGACCCGATGATGAGCATGTAAACCTGACCAGTGCTGAGAACCTGATCGAGAGACTTGTCACGTGGCACGATGATGGGAGCGGGCATGGACGCGCCTCCTTACGGTGCAAGATTACACAAGAGAGCGCTCCGATGCCTCCGGAATTACGCCACTGCCTCGCGGAGCATGTCCGTCGAAATCCCCGGCGACTTCAGATTTCCGATCAGCGTGAGCGAAAGCGAATCGGGGTCGACGATCGTGCCGGCCACGTAGGCGATGTCGTCGAGCGTCACGGCGTCGATGGCCGCGGTGATCTCGTCCGGCGTGAACTGGCGGCCGAAGTAGTACTCCTGTCTGGCCAGGCCGGACATCCGGCTGACGGTCGATTCGAGGGAGAGGAGGATCGAGCCTTTGAGGTGCAGCTTGGCGGAATGCAGCTCGTCCGCGGTGGCACCGCCGCTCTTGATCGTGCGCATCTCGGCCAGCGTCATGTCCAGCACGCGCTTCAGGTTCTTCGGTGCACAGGCGGCGTAGATGGCTTCGTAGCCGCCGTTGACGTAGCCGTTGTGAAACGAGGTCACGGTGTAGACGAGCCCCTCTTTCTCCCGGATTTTCTGGAACAGCCGTGACGACATCCCACCGCCGAGGATGGCGTTGAAAAGCGCCGCGGCGTAGCGCTCATCGCCCTGCTGTGGGAAGCCGCGCGAGCCGAGGCAGAGATGGACCTGCTCCAGCTCGCGCTTCTCGCGCAGGATCACGTGTTGCGCCGGCTTCGGTGCCGTCCACCCGCGCGCGGCCGGGGCGTTGGTGTCGCCGGCAAACGTTTTCTCCAGGTACGGGAGAATCTCCTCGGGACGCACGTTGCCGGACGCGCAGAAGATCATGTTCGACGGATGGAACGTCTCGTCGTAGTGGGCCAGGATCTGTTTGCGACCGAGCCGGTTCACGGTCTCCTCGGTGCCCAGGATGGGGCGGCCCAGTGGATGGTCGGGCCAGAACGCAGTCACGAAGATCTCGTGAACGAGATCGTCGGGCGTGTCCTCGACCATCTTGATCTCTTCGAGGATGACGCCGCGCTCGACCTCCAGATCGTCGTCGGTGAAGCGCGGCGAGATGACGATGTCGGTCAGCAGCCCCAGGGCCGTCAGGATCTGTTCGTCGAGCACGTGGCAGTAAAACGACGTGTACTCCTTGCCCGTGAACGCATCGACGTCGCCGCCCAGGATGTCGATGACCTTGGCGATGTCGGCCATCGACCGCGTGGCCGTTCCCTTGAAGACCAGGTGCTCGAGGAAGTGCGAGGCGCCGCTGTGTTCCTCCGACTCGACGGCGGAGCCGCTGCGCAGGTAGTAGCCCAGCGCCACGGAGCGGACGTAGGGAAGAGTCTCGATGATGATCGTCAACCCCGAGGGGAGGACCAGGCGGGTGACGTTTTGCATGTTGGAAGACATTCGGAGCGGGATTGTAGTGGGAGCGGCCGGGTTGCCGGGTGGCAAGTTGCGAAGTCATCCACGCCGTCATCCTTATAGGCTGTCCGTTGTCTTCGCCTCCCTGGGAGCGCGGGCGTCCCGCCCGCCGAGCTCGGGACACCTGAGGCCAACTTCCAAGGTTTTAGGTAGCCTGCATTTCTCACGACCCGATTGAGCTTCCGTGTCTGCCGCCGCAAGCCAGGGATCGATGTGGCACAGACACTCTTGTCTGTGCTCCGGCCAAAGCCGCGTGCCGTGAGCGCTTGCAGTCTCTCGAGTCGGGCGAGACCCCGCACAGACAAGAGTGTCTGTGCCACATCGATCCTGCTTATCGGCACCACTCCGCACTATCGGCAGACAGGCTGCGAGCAATTCCACTCGCCGTGTGAGAAATGGGGGCTAGACGCAATGGCCTGAACTTAAGCGATCTCGACCTCCGAGGATCTGACCTTGTATGCAGCATGCCGCAGGGCCCTGGTTGTCACGGGGAAGCCGCTCATCTTGCG